>OIYO01000119.1_pt1 | contig 78488 bp, 78 predicted proteins | sample 1588191 | NCBI WGS metagenome assembly OIYO01 (sample SAMN03283275) | human gut metagenome | biome: human-associated habitat; material: feces | host: Homo sapiens | place: Peru | collected 2012 | reverse complement strand
TGCTATAACTCCAATTATTACTCACATCTACTAGAAATAATACATGCACAAATAATAAATAATAAAGTTATTATTAATGCAGCAATTCCTAATATTATTAGAACTAATTTCATCTTTTAACCTTCTTTCATTTTAAAACATCAATATTGTAAAAAAGAGCTACTTTTATAAAGCAACTCTTCTTCCTTTTATATATGTTTGATTTATCTAGCGATAACTTTTCAGCTAGTTCTTCATCTGTATGACTAGATAAAATTGATAAATTAAAAATCATCTTTTCATCATCTGTTAAATACATTCTTAGTTTTCTAAAATTTTTACTAATTTCTTCAATATATTCTTTGTATTCAATTATCTTAATAGCACTCGCTGATGTTTTATCAGTTACTTTGGAAGAATAAATCCCCAAATTGTCATTTGATAAAGAACTACTACATGTATTTAATAATAAATTTATATTATTAGAATACAAACGATACTTTGAAAAATATTCTAAAACATTTTCCTTTGTTTTTTGATAATCAAAAGCATTAATAATTTCTGATTGATAAAGTTTTGGTTTACTAACTCTTGGCATAAATATCTACTCTCCTTAATTTAATGAACAAAAAAAGAACAAAACCAAATTTGCTCTTCAAAAGTATTTACCCATTTAATTGAAATAAGTAACCATCTCTCTAAACTTATCCCACTTTACTACATTTTAGCACTTGACAACCGTAATGTCAGTAGCATCTTTTCTTGCCTTTTTTCACTTAATTTTAGTTGTGCTAAAATGTCATAAAATCCTTTATATATGCGACTTTTCAAGGAAAATAAATTAACTAATAAAATGTTATTTTTATTTTTTGCCAATTTTTTTATTAGTAAAAATCATAAAAAAACAACTAGCCAGCTAGACTAATTGTTGAAGTAACTATATTTTTTTCATAGCCATCTACTAATTCAAAACACAAAGCAACTTTTAAATAACAACTCTTCTTTATTCGATAGTATGTTTTGTCGGTTTTACAAATCCTATCCTTTACTACTTTATCAGATAATCTATTTATAATGCAGTCATTATAAATTCTTTTCTCATCATCTGTAAATTCTTCTAACATCAATTCAACTTTTCTATCAAACAAATTTATAAATTCATCTATTTCTTGTTTTAATTTAAAAGTTTGTTCTGTTGGATCGGACTTCTTGTGGTAACTCAAATCTTCTTCTCTGAATAACAAGGATTTCTTTAATGCACTATCATAAATGTTTCTTGATAAAAACCTCTTGTAATTATAATCATCATATAAATCATGAACTAATCTGACAAGAAACCTAGTATTATAATTTTTAAGATATACATTTTTTAATAATGCTCTCATAATATGAATTTACCTCCCATCTAAAAGAAATACTGCTTTGAGTTCTAGTAATATCTTCTAAACTACCGCAAATAAATTCAAATGTAACACATCACCAAAACCCCTTAATTTACATAATAATGTAATTAATTGCCTCCTATCTTACATTATTTTCCTAAAAAGTCAAGACTTTTGTTGCATTTTTGCATTTGCATTTGCAAATTTGCAACTGAATGGGTAAAAAAATAGAGCTTTCTTTTTAAAGTTCGCCCTATTTATAACAATTGTATCAGAAAGTTATGGTATTTGTTATAGACAAAAAACTGGTATTTTTTATGTCGTTTTACTGGTAATAATACTGGTGTTTATTCTGGTAGTAATACTAATACCTTATCCAAAAATACGCTTGAAAACACTGACTTTTTCGCTACTATCAAATTTATCATAATAGCAAGTATTTATTATATCTTCGCTAGTATTTTTTTCTATCAAATCAGATAGCTTATCAAAATACTTATTAGCAGCACTGTTTGTTTTAAATTTTTTCAATAACATTTGTGGTATTGGTTTATCCTTATATACAATTAAAATGTACACTAAAAATTCATTGTAATTTACATTAGGTTGTACTTTCATCACAGAATAATGAACAAAATCTTTTTCAAAATCTTTTGTATTAACGACCTTACCATCATCAAAATAAAATGATTCTGGTTGTTTTCTTTTTTCACTTGATATTAATTTATATAATTTTTTTAGTTTTTTATCCATTAATCTTTCTCCCTCCTCTTTATCTAATTTATTTAATAAAGAAATGTATAAGCCATTATTTATAAATGCTTTGTCTAAATCGCTATAACAAATGTTTGTTATTCCACCATTATCATATCTTGCTTTTACCTTTGTAATTTTCTTATTAATTAATTTTATTAAATCATTTTTATCTACTTCAACAAAACTTAATACTTCATTTTTATCAAAATCTTTAAAGTCAGTTACATTTTTATCAATATCTACTGAATAATAGTATTGGAATTCTTTTATCTTGTAATCACTTTTAATCGTTTTATTACATCTTCTATACTCGATAAATCTTAAATCTTTAGAATCAATATCTAATCCAGTTTCCTCTTTTATTTCTCTTACACCATCTGTAGGAGTTTCTCCTGTAATTAAATGTCCCCCAACAGTGATTTCCAATAAAGCCTTTTTATGAATTCCATTATGGTTTGGATTTTTTACTTGCATAAATACTTTATTGGTTTTACTGTTAAAAATTAAACATCCAAATACACGGTGCCAATATCCCAATCTATGAGCTTCATTCTTTTCACAGTAGCCAAGATAATCTTCGTTTTCATCATAAATATCAATATATTCTTGTCTATTTACTTCACCTTTTCTAAATCTTTCTAAAAAACCATTAGCATCTTCACACATCAAACTAAATTCTTTAATCAAATTCAATTTATGCTTTTTACCAATATTGTAAGTTATAATAAATAGTTTAAATATTCTATCTTTTATAAAGTCATAACTTGTTTCAAAACCTACTCTATTCTTTTTAAATCTTGCACTATTATTTTCCATAATAACTTCTGCAAGTTGTCCCATTAGAATAGATAAGCCATTTACATTGCTAGATTTATAATCTTTCAAATTTTGAATTTCATGCATATCAATATTCATAATTCTAGCAAGATTAATCAATTGTAATAAAACATCTGCAAGTTCATCACCGAGATTATTTATAATTCTTTTATTTTCCTTTACTTCATCATCTTGATCCAATACTGTATAAACATGTCCTACTTGCACTAACAATTCCTGTACATAATCACTAGCTTCCCATTTTTTTGATTTAGTAATGTCAAAATCACTTACAAGTTTTAAAGCATTATCATAATGAGTATCAAGAAATTTTAATATATCTTTCATTATTTCTCACCAACCTTTAACACTAATGGTCTAGCCCCATTTAAAGTTGAATTGTAAGTAGTTTTTACTATATTATTAGTAGAAATGTATACCTTAACCCCTAATTTATACGATAAGTAAGAAGCATCACTTATCTTCAAATCTATATTCTTTAGTTCTAAACTACCATATTCATCAAATATATATTCAACATTAGTAATATCAAAATCTAATTTTTCTAATAATCTTTTACATCTAGATATTATAAGTTCTCTATTTAATTGTTGATGTGCCAAACGACATCTTTCTCTTTGTTCTTTACTACAATGATTGTAATTTTGACATTCAAAACTGCCATAGTATTGGGTTGATGGTCTTTTAAGTTTTGTATTTAAGCCACAAGTATTTGTTTGGAATATTTGTTGTTTATGAGAGTAATTATCATTAAAATAATTCCAAGCATTAGGCTTAGATATTCAAATTCTAAATCAAGATGACGAACTTGTAGATATTCAAGATTTAGAAAAAGATGAAGAAGAGGAAGAAAGTGTTTCAATTAATGAAATAGATCAAACATTAATTGAAGAAGTTCCTTCAGAACCTGAAAATTACGAAGAAGAAGTCGAAGAAGATGAATATGAAGACGATTTAGATAATATTGAATTTCCAGGTGAAAATATTGATATAGAAGAAGAGGATGGTGAAGAACTATGATAGATGCTAATAGCTTTAAAGGTATCAAAATAGGAATTGCATCTCCTGAAAAAATAAGAAGTTGGTCTTATGGTGAAGTAAAAAAACCAGAGACTATTAACTATCGTACATTAAAACCAGAACGTGATGGACTATTCTGTGAAAAAATCTTTGGTCCATCAAAAGATTTTGAATGTTCTTGTGGTAAATATAAAAGATTAAGATATAAAAATGTTATATGTGATAAATGTGGAGTAGAAGTTACTAGTTCTAAAGTACGCCGTGAACGTATGGGACATATTGAACTAGCTTCTCCATGTTCACACATTTGGTTCTTTAAAGGTGTTCCATCAAAAATGGGCCTAGTTCTAGACATGTCTCCAAGAGATTTGGAAGAAGTTTTATATTTCGTAAGTTATGTTGTAATAGATCCAGGACAAGCTCCTTTAGAGAAAAAACAAACTTTATCAGACAAAGAATATCGTGCTTACTATGAAAAATATGGCAATACATTTAAAGTAGGTATGGGTGCTGAAGCAATAAAAGAATTACTTCAAGAAGTTGACGTTCATAAAGAAGTTGAAGACTTAAGAGAAGAATTAGAAAATTGTACTGGTCAAAAACGTATTAGACTAGTAAAAAGATTAGATTGCTTAGTTGCTTTTGATGAATCTGGTAATAAACCAGAATGGATGATCCTAGAAGCATTACCAGTAATTCCACCAGATTTAAGACCAATGATTCAATTAGATGGTGGCAGATTTGCTACATCTGACTTAAATGACTTATATCGTCGTATTATCAATCGTAACAATCGTTTGAAAAAATTATTAGAGCTTGGCGCGCCAACAATAATTGTTCAAAATGAAAAACGTATGCTTCAAGAAGCTGTTGACTCATTATTTGATAATGGTCGTCGTGGAAGAAGTATTACTGCTGCTGGAAATCGTCCGTTAAAATCATTATCAAGTATGTTAAAAGGTAAACAAGGACGTTTCCGTCAAAACTTATTAGGAAAACGTGTTGATTACTCTGGTCGTTCAGTTATTTGCGTTGGACCAAACTTAAAAATGTATCAATGTGGAATTCCAAAAGAAATGGCTTTAGAGCTATTTAAACCACACGTAATTCATGGTTTAGTTGAAAGAGGCTTGGCTCATAACATTAAAGGAGCTAAAAAATTAATCGAAAGTCGTGATGAATGTGTTTGGGACGTAGTGGAGGATGCAATTACAGAACATCCAGTAATGTTAAACCGTGCTCCAACACTTCACCGTTTAGGTATTCAAGCATTTGAACCAAAACTAGTTGGTGGTAAAGCAATTCGTTTGCATCCATTAGTTTGTACTGGATTTAATGCTGACTTCGATGGTGACCAAATGGCTGTTCACGTTCCACTATCTGAAGAAGCCAAAGCTGAAGCTCGTTTATTAATGCTTGGTGCTCAAAATATTCTTGATCCAAAATCAGGAAAACCAATCGTTACACCATCTCAAGATATGGTATTAGGAAACTACTACTTATCTATTGAAGAACCTGGTGAAGAAAACGAAGGAAAAGCATATAAAAATTCAAATGAAGCTATAATGGCTTATGAAAGAAGAGAAATAACTCTACATACAAGAATTGTTATCCCTGTTAAATCATTTAAATATAAATTATTTACAGATGAACAAAAAGATAAATATTTAGTTACAACTGCTGGTAAGTTAATCTTTAATGAAATTTTACCTGATTCATTCCCTTATATTAATGAAGCAAGTAAAGAAAACATTGAAAATATTACACCAAGCAAGTTCTTCTTAAGTATGGGTACTGATATTAAAGCTGAAATAGCTAAAATGAAACCAGTTGATCCATTTGTAAAGAAAAATTTATCACAAATAATTGCTCAAATCTTTAAACGTTACAAGACTACTGAAACATCAGCTGTTTTGGACGCAATGAAAGACTTAGGTTTTAAATATTCAACAATTGCTGGTATTACAGTTTCAGCATTTGATATAATAAAAGCTAAAGATAAAGATGAAAAAATTGCTGAAGGTCAAGCTAAAGTTGACAAAATAAACAAACAATACCAAAGAGGTTTAATTACTGAAGAAGAAAGATATTCTAACGTAATCCAAGTATGGAATAATACTAAAGATGACGTTGAAGCTGAATTGAAAGAAATTTCAAGTGGTGATCACAAAAATCCAATTTTCATGATGATGAACTCTGGAGCTCGTGGTAATGCCGGTAACTTTACTCAACTTGCTGGTATGCGTGGATGTATGGCTAAACCAAATGGTCAACCAGTAGAAATTCCAATCAAATCTAACTTCATTGAAGGATTAAACGTATCTGAATTCTTCTTAAGTACTCACGGTGCTCGTAAAGGATCTGCCGATACAGCTCTTCGTACTGCCGATTCAGGATATATGACTCGTCGTTTGGTTGATGTTGCTCAAGATATTATTGTTAAAGAAGCTGACTGTGGCGCTATTTCTGGAATCGAAGTTAGTGACTTTATAGACGAAAAGAGTGGAACTATTGTTGAACCATTGGAAGATCGTTTAATTGGCCGTTTCACTGCAACAAAAGTTATTAATCCAGAAACAAAAGAATTAATTATTGATCGTAATGAAATGATTAATGAAAATATAGCTAAGAAAATTGTTAATGCAGGTATTAAAAAAGTTGAAATTAGAAGTGCTTTAACATGTAAGAGTCAATATGGTGTTTGCCAAAAATGTTATGGACGTAACTTAGCAACTGGTAACCTTGTTGAAACAGGTGAAGCTGTTGGTGTTATGGCTGCTCAATCAATTGGTGAACCAGGTACCCAATTAACAATGCGTACATTCCACTCTGGTGGCGTTGCTCATGGTGGAGATGCCGATATTACACAAGGTCTTCCACGTGTTGAAGAATTATTTGAAGCTCGTAATCCAAAAGCTAAAGCAACAATTGCTGAAATTTCAGGTAAAGTTGTAAGTATTGAAGCTTCTAATGGAAAACATAAAATCGTTGTTGAAAATGACGTTGAGTCTCGTGAACATACTACATTATATAATGCTAAAGTTCGTGTAGAAATTGGTCAAGAAGTTGTAGCAGGTGAACAATTAACTGAAGGATCAGTAAGTCCAAAAGAATTACTTGCTGTAACAGATCCAATAACTGCTGAAAGCTATATTCTTAAAGAAATTCAAAAGGTTTATAAATCACAAGGTGTTGATATTTCAGATAAACATATCGAAGTAATTGTCCGTCGTATGATTTCTAAGATGAAAATCGTTGATGGTGGAGATACTGATCTTGTTGAAGGTCTATCTGTATCATTACATGACTTTAATGAAGCTAATAAACCAGTTATCTTAAATGGTGGAGTACCTGCTACAGGTCGTCCAATCATGTTGGGTATAACTAAGAGCTCATTAGAAACAGATTCATGGTTATCTGCTGCATCATTCCAAGAAACTACTAGAGTTTTAACAGAAGCTGCTATTAAAGGTAAAACTGATGAATTACGTGGCTTAAAAGAAAACGTTATCATTGGTAAACTAATTCCAGCTGGTACAGGAGCAAAACAATATAGTAATATTGAAATGATGTTGGAAAAAGAATTTATGAGTGATGAGCCAAGTGAATTCTTAGAAGAACAATTCATTGATGATGAAGAAATTAAAGAAGAAGTTGCTGCAATGGAATCTCAAAATGAATCATCAGTTGAAAATGAATTAGCTGAACAATTAAGTTAGTAATAAAAAAGGAATTGAACAAATTCCTTTTTTTAATGTGATAATTTATAAAAACCAAGTATTGCACTTGCTTTTACAAATTATTATGCACAAAAAAATACCATAATAATTATGGTATAAAAGTAAATTTACAATCTCTTAATAGCTTTTTTTAATAAATATTCTTCTTCAAATTCTCTTTGTGTTTCAAATGCTTCATCATCACTAAATGGTTCATATAATTTGCCAATATTTTTATAAATGCTATAAGCTTCTTTATAAACTTTAATAGCGATTAAAGCTGTATTTAAATTTACTACCTTTGGAATAATTATTCTAAAATCCTCTACAAAATCATTTTCGTCTAAAATTGCTTTAGCATAGTAAACATTTTCTAGTCCTTCTTGATTATCTTCTTTAATTATTATTCTAGTATTTGCTAACTCCCAAAATTTTTCATCAAATTTTAAAAACTTACGTAAACTCTTATCATTTTCTGCAAGAGCAATAACTTCATTTGTATAAACATTAGTTTCTAAAAGAGTAGGTGTATCACTTTTTTTTCTCTTTCCGCGACGTTCGTCTTTAATATCACATGCATCTTCTATATCTTCGATTACATCATAATAATACATTATAGTCTCATCATTTAATTCATCTAGCATATAAACTGCATTTGCTGCTTCATTAATATCAATTGTTCCAATATTTTTTAAAATAAAATTTAATAATTTTCTTTCTTTCAAAAATATTTGATACACTTCTTTAATCATATTTAAGTTATCCTTAGTAATAGGGTGCTTTCTTCCAAAAGCTATTATAGATTTAAAATATGAATTTAAAATATAAAAAGAAATTAAGAATATTTGATTAAAACCACCTTGTTTCATTTCCGAAATGTTATTTTTTAAATTTTTTAAATTTTTTTCGTAATCTACTTGTTTCATTTTTTCTCCTTGCTAAATTTAATTTACTTAATTTTTTATTATAATATTATTTAACAAAAAATCAACTATAATATCTACTTAATATTTTTATTAATAAAAAAACTCCGGAAATTCGGAGTAAATTGTTCATTGGTGGAGAATGTGGGATTCGAACCCGCGACCCCCTGCGTGCAGGGCAGGTGCTCTAGCCAGCTGAGCTAATTCCCCAAGAACAATCTCATAATACCATATATTTCGGCCTGTGGCAAGCATTTTTTAACAAAAATTGATAATTTGTTTAAAAAATATTTGATAAGCATCCCCTAAGACAATAATTTTATTAATTTTATCTATTTTACTTATCTGACCTTGCTTTAAATAATACCTCCCATTTCGATAAAATTTAATCTTTATTACATCTTGATTATAATAAGCTTCTAATAAGTGATTTTCTAAATCAATAATTTGGTCTTCAGATAAAGAAGGTTTTCTAACTTTATTTTTTTCTTTTAAAACATCATTAACCATTTTACTACCAGGTATTAAGGCATTAAATGGTTGCCATTTTACATATTCTCGTTTTGTCATTCTGCATTATGACCTCCAATCTTTTTATTTCTTTCTTTAATTGTTGAATCATTCAACAAAGAAGAAGCTCTTAAAATACTATTTTTACCAAATTTATTAGTAATTAAATCAATAGTATTATCTTTATTAGATTCTTTAGTAACATTTTCTAATTCATCAAAAAGATTTAATTGAATACTATCTTTTGTAATTAGCTTACCTAAACTTACTCCAACTTTTCTAATTGGACTTCCATTATAGAACTTATTAAATAATAATTCACAAATAGCCAAAATTTCTTTGCTAGAATCAGTTGGAACATCAAGACTCATCACGTGATAAAAGCCACCACCAATCGTCTTTGAATATCCGATAGCTAACCCAACTACTGCAGCTTGTTTATTGCTAGCTCTAAGTCTTTTACTAACAACATCAACAGTTTCTCTGATAATAATGAAAATATTATTTCTGTTATAATCCTTAAATAATATTTGACTATTAGAATATGATTTATCTATTGGTTTTTCATTATTTAAAGAAGAAATAGTACTTAAATCAATTCCATTTGCATGTTCCCATAATTCTTGACCAATAATCCCAAAATTATTTCGTAATCTATTATTACCATAATTAGCTAGTTCACCAATCGTATAAATTCCTAAGGCATTCAGTCTTTTTTCCATTCGCTGTCCGATTCCCCACATTTCACTAAGTGGTTTTACTGGCCATAACTTTTTTTCCACATCTTCATAATTCCATTTAGCTATTCCATTTTTGTATCTTTTTGCTTCCATATCCAATGCTACTTTAGCTAATAAAATATTAGGACCAATTCCACAAGTCGCTGTCAAACCGGTCTTTTCTGTAATTTTATTTAAGATAATTTCTGCTAATTCTAAATCTGTTTTACCATACATTTTTAAATAATGAGTTACATCTAAAAAACACTCATCAATAGAATAAACATATAAGTCTTCTTTAGCGACAAAATCTAAGTATACAGAAATAACTTTTTTACTCATTTCAATGTAATAACTCATTCGTGGTTGAACAATTTTATATTTTATATTACTTGGTATTTCATAAAGTCGTCCACGTGATTTTACTCCCTGTTTTTTTAAAAAAGGAGTAACGGCTAATGTAATAGCACCATTGCCTTGCTTAGGATTAGCTACTACTAAAGGGTAAGTAAATGGATCAAGGCCTCTAGCAACACACTCACATGAAGCAAAAAAACTTTTTAAATCAATACTTAAAATATTTCTCTTAGGATATAAATTATCATTCATAAAACCGCCTCTTTATAGTACGAACAAAAGTTCTAATATAATTATAAAAAAATATAAAATGTATTGCAATGTTAAAAAATACCAAAAATAACTTGTAAAATAAATAAGACTTTCAATGCCAAGTAAAATTTGATATGATTATAAAGGTGATAGTATGAAAAGAAAATTAATAATGATTATTCTTTTAATATTTATAAGTCTTGTTTCTTTAACAGCTTGTAAACAAAAAGAAACAAAGTCTAATGAAAAAAATGAAAGTGAGGAAAAAATAGTGCAAGAAGATATTAAAGAAGGAACAATTGATGGTTACAAATTCAAAGAAACTGAGGAAGAAACTGATCGTATAAAGATTCAAATGGATAATGGTGATATTATTCTAGCTGTTCTAAGCAATAAAGACACTCCTATAACAATTAAAAATTTTAAAACATTAGTTAAAAATCATTTCTATGATGGGTTAATATTTCATCGTGTTATTAAAGATTTTATGATTCAAACAGGAGATCCAAAAGGAAATGGAACTGGCGGATCAGAAGAAAATATAAAAGGCGAATTTAGTGAAAATGGCGTTAAAAATAGCCTTTCTCATACTAGGGGAGTCCTTTCTATGGCTCGTCGTGGTAGTAATCCTGAAACATCAGAAACTATGAACTCAGCATCAAGTCAATTCTTTATTGTTCAAAAAGATTCAACCTATCTAGATGGTAAGTATGCCTCATTTGGTAAAGTATTTGCTGGCTTAGATGTTGTGGACAAAATAGCTAATGTTGAAACGGATTCATCTGACAAACCAATAAAGGAACAAAAAATTCATTCAATAAGATTTATTGAAATTATTAAAGAAGACTAAAAGGTCTTTTTTTAATGTTAAAAAAATGCTAAAATATATTATATATTGAAGATAAGGTGTGAATCTATGGAAGAAAAGAAAAAAAATCAAACAAATAGTAAGATAAATAATAAAAAAACAGCTACTAAAAATACATCAAGTAAAAAATCAGAGCCCAAGGCCAAAACTGCCAAAGCACAAGTAAAAAAGAATTCTACACAATCTGTATCAAAAAAGAGTAATACTAAAGTTAGTAAAAATATCAAAAAAGATAGTGGAGCTAATTTAAAATCTCAAAGTACATCTCCTAAAAAAGTGGCTACTAATCATCATAAAAAAAATCAGGAAACAAAAAAAAATCCTAGCGTAAAAGTTAAAGTAGCAACTAAAGATTCTGAAAAAAAACTTTCAAAAACATCAGCAGTAACGCAACCGGAAGAAGCTCAAAAAGTACTTTCTCAAACAAAAACTTCTTCTTTAGAAAAAAAGATTGAGACTAAACCAGTTTCTTTAAAAGAAGAAAAGAAAAGTAAACCAAAAGTGGAATTAGAACCAAAAAAATCTAAGGAACCAAAAAAAGAAGAGATAAAAGAAAAAATAGATGATATAGCTAAAGAAAATGCAGAACAACTTGAAAAAACTATGATTTTTGATGGCTCCCAAAGAAAAAATCTTGAAGATGTAGTTAATAAACTTAACGAAGATAATATTATTTTGAAAGACAAAATTGTCAAAAGAAATCCCGTAAATCGTAACATTATAATTATTTTAAGTGTCGCTATAATTACCATAATTATTGGGTGCATTATCTACAGCATAAATTACTCTAAAAATAATAAGACAGAAAATGATAATAATACCATTTTAAACACTGATAATTACAATAAAATAGAAACGGTTGATGGAACTAATAATAATTCGAATAACAACTCAAATAATGATACAAATGAACAAATAAAGTATTCAAATATAGAAAATATATCTATTGATGATTTTGAAGTTAAAATTGCTGAAGGAGAAAATATAACGGCTTTAATTTCTAGTGAAACTTGTTACTTTTGTGTTACTTTTGAACCAATAGCTAATGATGTTTTAAAAGAACAAAACCAAGTTGCTTACCGTTTAAATATAACTAATATGAGCACCGAAGAAGTAAATCGTTTACGTAACTACTATGCCTTTACTTCAACACCAACTTTATTATCAATAAAAAATGGTGCTGTAGCAACCGCTACTGAAGGAGCTTTAAGCGCAGAAGAATTTACAGAATGGTTAAAAAATAATTCTTAACCTAAACGACTATAACTAAAAATTATAGTCGCTTTTTAATTAGTTATATCAAAACTTGACAAAAAAAATATAGTCTTTATAATAAACGGCAACAAAAGGGGGAGCTTCTATGTCATCATTACCTTGCACTAATTTGAACCTTAATCTATATCGTGTCTTTTATGTTGTTGCTAAAACAAAAAGTTTTTCTGAATCTTCGAAGGTTTTACATATTTCTCAGCCTGCAATCTCAAAACATATTCAAAATCTTGAATATGAATTAAATACCATCCTTTTTTATCGCAACAATCGAGGTATTGAATTAACCCCCGAAGCTAAAACTTTACTAAGATATGTAGAAAAAGCCTATAATTTTTTAATGCTTGGCGAAAAGCAACTCCAAGAGACTAAAGAACTAATGCAAGGAAAAGTTTCTATAGGAATTACTTCTTCTTTAGGTGTTTATTATTTAAAAGAAAAAATTGAAGAATTTATGAAAGAACATCCAAATATAATTATTAAAATGGCTAGCAACAATAATAAGGCTTTATTTAACCTTTTAACTCAACATACTTTGGATTTGCTTATAATAGTTGGTGAAGAACCAAATAAAGATTTAAAAACAATTAAATTAACAAATGACGAATATTGCTTTGCTTATAATCCAAAACATTTGAAAATTGAAGTTAAAAGCTTAGAAGATTTAACTAATTATCCACTTCTTTTGCCGGTAAAAACTTCTAATACACGTAAAAAAATTGAAGAAATATTTTACAAAAAAACAATTAATGCTAATCCAATTATGGAACTAGAAACAACAGAAATGATGCTAAGTTATACTATAGATGGGTGTGGAATAGGCTATTTACCTCGTAAAGTAGCTTTAAATCAACCAGATTTACAAATAATAGATTTGGCCGAGAAACTTCCTATTGAAGACATTAATATAATATATGATGAAATATCTTTAACATCATCTACTAAAGAATTTATTAATGTTATTACAGAAAGTAAAAGTTTGATATAACTTTAAATTATATTAAAGATAAGTTTTATATATTATTAATTATAATAAACTTATGCTATTATAAAAAAGAAATTAAGGGTGATTTGTATGGAATGTAGTATTTCAAATATCATTGATATGCATGATACTTGGTTATCTATTGATTCAATTCAAGGCTGTACTAATGGTTGTAAATACTGCTTTCTTCAAGGAAAAGGTGATAATTTATCTCAACCAAAGATAATAGCAAGCGCAAGCGAAACCATATCTTACTTATTTTCTTCAAAATATTATGATTCACGTATCCCTCTTTGTTTACTACCGGGAACTGATCCATTTTTAAATGAGATAAATGCCAACTACGTCAAGGAATTATTAGAAATACTGGCTAGTAAAAAGGTTTCCAATCCTATTATTATAATAACCAAATGCCTTATTCCTGATTATATCCTTGAATATTTAGATGAACTAACAAAAAAGGGGTTTAAAATAGTCGTCTATTTAAGCTATTCTGGTCTAGGCAAAAAATATGAGCCTAATATTGACTATCAAAATATCAAACTTAATTTCTATAATTTAGCATCTAGAGGGATCCGAATAATTCACTATTATCGACCATTTCTACAAGAAAACTCTAGTGCTAAAAATATAAAAGACATGTTAGATTTTGTTAACCAATACACTAATATTTCTGTGATAACTGGTTTAAAACTAAGATCTGACTTTATAGATAAAATAGATTTTTTCCCACTTGCCAAAACAAATAGGGAAGAATGTATAAATGCTTCAAGCATTTGGCCACGTTCTGCTTATGATTTTTTCTTTCAAGATTACCAACATTCTCAAAATGTTTTTCAAACCAATTATTGTGCTTTAGCTCAAGTATTAGAAGAACCATGCCCACAATATTTTGGTACTTTTGAATGTAAAAATTATAATCATTGTTCCCCAGAACAAAGAAAGCGTTGTAGTACATTTAAGAAAAATCAACTTCAAAATGTTGATCATATTTTGTATGATCTAATAAAGCGTTTAGGTAAGTTGACTAACGAAATAGAAATAGTTAAAGAAGAAAATAATATTATCATAAAAAATAGTAAACTTACAATAGCTGATGCTGCTTATTTAACTCGTATTTTAGGATATAAAGTTTCTATAGATAAACGTCAAGAAGACGATATTCATTTCAATTCTTCAATTACTAACTCTAAACCACTAATTTTTTAAAGGAGTAAAATAATGAATAATTTACAATTTTTTTTAACTAACGAATATCAAAAGGCTCTTCAATTAAAAGATGAGTTTAATAAACTAAAAAATAAAGACTGGAATAGTTTAATTGTTTTATTAGAACTTAATGTTCAAATTGGTCACGTTTTCAATACCTTTAACCATGCCAAAGACATCACCGAACTAAATCGTCCTATCAATAATTTAGGCGATGAACTAAGTGATGTCTTACTTCAGTTATCTTATCTTTTATACCTTGAAAAAATAGATTTAACTAATTTAGAACAATATAGTAATTATCAATATCATGAGCTTGATGGTTTAACAATCATTCTTGGTCAATTGACCGAAGCATTACTAGAAAAATATGGTTATCGTTTTACTAAAGATCGTACTAATTTTGACGATATTAATGCTTTTATCAAAGATCGTCTTATTAAATTGTTTATTATTGTTTTAAATATAGCAGATTCTTATAATTTAGATATAAATAAAGAATTTGAAGTAATGTTTGAAGATGCTAATAACTTTATTAAAAGGAAAATTACTAATGGAAATGCTTGATATCTTTGATGAAAATCATAACTTAATAGGAACATGTAGTAAAAAAGAAGTTCATGAAAAGGGCTACTGGCATCAAGTATTTGCTTGTCTTTTTATTAATTCTAGGAATAACCTTGTTTACTTACAATATAAAAATAATAGCCATAATCCATTATCTTCTCTAAATAAACTAGATATATCTGTAAGTGGTCACTTAATTAGTGGGGAAACTCATAAGGATGGTGTTCGCGAAATAAAAGAAGAAGCATCTTTAGATGTATCATATGACCAGTTACATTACCTAGGAATGCATAAAACAAATGTTACCATAAATAAAGATTACATTATTAGAGAATTTCATTATGAACATATCTATGATCATGACTTTTCTAATGATAAATTACAAAGCATTGACGATGAAGTCTTATACTTTGTTGCCTTTGATCTTGATAAACTACTAAACTTTATTAAAAATCCACAGGGAAATATTCTAGGTCAAACTCCTTATGGTACTCAAAAATTTACTAAAGATGATTTTATTACTGCTTACTTAGATGAAACTAAATATTATGAAAAATATTTATACTTAGCTAAAAAGATTATCAAAAATGAACCAGTAAGCTGGAAATAAAGCACTTTAAGTGCTTTTTTTATTCATAGACTTCTAAAACGAAAGATGCTAAAATAATGGAGGTGATTAATTATGTTATCTATAAAAGATTTAACTGTTGAAGCAGAAAATAAAGAAATATTAAAAAATTTTAACTTAGATATTAATGATGGTGAAATTCATGCCTTAATGGGACCAAATGGAGTTGGTAAAAGTACTATTTGCCGTACTCTTTTAAAAGATCCTAACTACCTTGTAAAAAAAGGTCAAATAACTTATAACGAAAAAGATTTAGCTAATCTAACCACAACTGAAATTAGTCGTTTAGGAATTATGATGATTAGTCAAAATCCTATTGCTATTGAAGGAGTAACTAATGCCGAAATGCTAAGAATGGCTCTTTCAGAAAAAAATAATGAACATATTGATATCTTTAAATTCTATAAAGAAGCCAAAACTATCTGCGAAAAATTAAATGTTCCAGAAAGCTTCCTACATCGTAATATTAATGATGGTATGAGTGGTGGTGAACGTAAGAAAAACGAACTTATCCATATTTGGATGCTTAAGCCTTCTTTCTTAATCCTTGATGAAGTAGATTCTGGTTTAGATGTTGATGCTTTAAAAATTGTTGCTAATTCCTTAAAAGAATATCATGAAGAAACTAATTGTAGTATTTTAGTAATTACTCATAATCCCAAATTATTAAATATCTTAGAACCTGATTATATTCATATCATTAAAAATAAAAAAATAATTAAAACTGGAGATAAAAGCCTTGCTAATCTTATCGAAAAAAATGGATTTAGTAATTTAAGCGAGACAAACGAATAGGACTGAACTAGAAAAATGAATAAAATAATAGTAGAAAAAGAAGAAAAAATCCAATTAACAAACAATGTATTTAACTTAGAAATAAAAACAGCTAAAGTTATAATTGAAATAACAGGTAAGGTTTTAATAAATGAAATCATCAATACTAAAGAAGATAATGTTGAAATAATAATTAACTTAAATAAAAATAGTTCATTACTTTATAATCGTTTTCTAATTTCTGATAAAATAAATAGCAATATAACTATTAATCAAGAAAATGATAGCAATGCTGTTTTCAACTATTCAATAATTGCTTATAATAAAGGCAAAATAACATTTAATAGTAATATAAAAGGTGATAATAACAATACTAATATTGATATTAGAGCCGTTACTGAAAAAAAGGGTTCACTAAATATTGCTTGTACTTCTGCTGCTGTTAAAAAGACTAAAGAAAATGTTATTTTAGAAGATATAAGAATCCTTCTCTTAAACGATGAGGAAAATATAATCATTCCAGATCTTTTAGTATCTTCTAACGAAGTAGAAGTTAACCACGCTGCTACTTTAAGTGGCTTAAAACAAGATGAACTATTTTATTTAATGAGTAAAGGTTTAAGTCGTGAAGCCTCAGCTAACTTAATTAAAAACGGCTTTTTAATAAACAACTTAGAATTACCAACATCTGAACAAGAAACAATTAAAGAATTAATTGGGAGGTGAAAAAATGAATCGTGAAGATTTTCCGATGCTCAAAAAAGGAATTATTTATCTAGATAACGGTGCAACAACATGGAAACCAATTTCAGTTGTTGAAAAAATAAATTCGTATTACACACAATATACAGCTAATGCTCACCGTGGAGATTACGATATTTCGATGCGTGTTGATATGGAATATGAAGGAGCCCGTGATAAAGTTCAAAAATTCATTAATGCTAAGAGTCGCCAAGAAATTGTTTTCACTAGTGGTACTACAGATTCTTTAAATATAATTGCAAGTGGTTTTTTTCGCCACAATTTAGAACCAAATGACGAAATTCTTATAACAGAAAGTGAACATGCCTCAAATGTCTTACCATGGTTTCGTCTAGCCAAAACAAATGGTGCTGTAGTTAAATTCTGTGAACTAGATGATAATCATTACGTAACATTAAATAATTTGAAAAAGAGTATAACACCTCGAACGAAAGTTATCAGCTTAGCTCAAATTACTAATGTTATCGGAGATTTGCGTCCTTTAAAAGAAATCTGTCAATTTGCTCATGAACATAACATATTTGTTGTTGTTGATGGTGCTCAAAGCGTTGCTCATATACCTATAGATGTTCAAAATATAGATTGTGATTTTCTAGCTTTTTCTGGCCACAAAATGTGTGGTCCAACCGGAATAGGTGTCTTATACGGAAAATATGAACTTCTAAATGCCATGGAACCTCAAAATTTAGGTGGCGGGATGAATGAATCATTTGATTCAGTTGATGAAGTATATTTAAAAGAATTACCAACGCGTCTTGAAGCTGGAACTCCTAATATTGAAGGAGCAATCGGCCTTGGAGCTGCTATTGATTATCTAAGTAACATTGGCATGGAAAATATTGCAGCTTATGAACAAAAATTGCGAAGATACGCATATGACAAACTAAAAACAATCAGTCATATTGATATTATTAATGAAGAGAGTGATAGTGGTATTATTGCTTTCAACGTTGAAGGAATTTTTGCTCAAGATATTGCTGTTTATTTAAATAAATACAATATTTGTGTTCGTGCTGGTAACCATTGCGCTAAAATTTTAAAAAATGAAGTAGGTGCTAAAAACACCGTTCGTCTAAGTATCTATTTTTACAATACTTATGAAGAAATAGATAAAGTTGTAGAATTATTAAAAGATAAAAATAAAATATTAAACGAAATGCTATAGGAAGTGTAACAATGAATCCAGAAATAAAAAAAGAAATAATCATGGAAAATTACTTAAATCCTCTAAACAGGGGAGCGATAACTGACGAAAAGTATATTAAAGTAAATTCCAATAGTGAAACTTGTATTGATAACATTGATTTATATGTCTTATTTGAAGATGGCAAAATTAAAGATGTTCATTTTGATGGTGAAGCTTGTGCAATTTCAACCTCAGCAACTTCAATTATGATAAAACTATTAATTGGTAAAACCATTGAAGAAGTTAAAAATCTAATTACTAATTATTATAATATGATAGACGAAAAAGAGTATAATCCAGAACTTCTTGAGGAAGCTAACTGCTATGATGAAATTTACAAACAGCAAAATCGCAAAAGTTGTGCTACTATTCCATGGCACGCTCTTGAAAAAGCTCTTGCTGTCTATGAAAAACAATAAAAAATTGTAAGTTATCTTACAATTTTTTTATTTTCCAGTATTTAAAAAAGTTAAAAGTAAAGTGATAATTCCACTAATAATAAAGCAAAAACCTAAAACTGGTAAAGCCCAATTTAATAGGAGACCATCTTCGATAACAATATTAGGTTTACTAGTCAAAACTTTTAAAGCTTTTTTTCTTTTTCTTAAATCTTTACTATTCATAATATCTTGACTATTATAAGTATACGTTTTTCCTTGGTATTCATATTCATAAATTGCTAATCGTACTAAGTTATCATTTTGCTTTAATTCATTAAAACCAATTACTGTTCCCAAAACCTTCTCCTTTTCCCCAAAACCTAGTTTCTCGCCCCATATTAGTCGTGGTAAAAAAATGAAACCAATTCCTAAAAAAAATAAAACTAAAGCTAATATTAAACCAGCAATAAATTCTCTTGTAAAAGTTATTTGATCTATTCCAGGAGTTAACGATAAAATAGGCCCAGCAATTAAATTAAAACCTACCAAAGCTAAAAACCAACCTAGGACATTTTTAAAATAAACTAAAATTAAACCAAAAATTAAAAAATATTGTCCGAAAATAATAATACTATATATTGGATTTGTCTTATAAACAACAAAACAAGCTCCCAAACTGGCAATCATCCATATAATCCCTAATGAAATCAATAAAATTTGTTTAACTGAGTATTTTTTCTTTTCCTTTTTTACTATAAAATCCTTTCTTCTTACTTTCATTAAATCATCCTTATCTATTATATAGCTTAAAATAAATAGAAAAATAAATCAATAGTTCTCTATTTTTATAAAATTTATTTTAATAGTATAAATTTATCAAAACTACTAATACTAAAAATAGAAAGGTTTTGATAAAATGAAAAAAGTTCCTAATATGATTTCGACTAAAGATTTATCATACTTAGAAGATATGTTTAACTGGCATTTTATTATCTGTAAGAAAGCCCACACTTACATGACAATTATCGAAGATGCTACTTTAAGTGATTTTATGAAAGATGTTTATAAAAAGCATAAAAAAATCTGTGAAAAAATTTTAAAAATTTTAGATTAGGAGGCAAATATGGCAAATAAAGTATGTTGTAATGAAACAAGTGTACCCCAAACTATTGAAATGAATGATCGAGATTATCTTGATGATATATTATGTACGGAAAAAGAAATAACCAAAAACATGTGTCTTGCTCTAACAGAAGCTAGCAACACTGAACTACATGAAAATCTATATGATATCTTTACGACAGTCAACGAGCTCCAGCAAGAAGCTTTTGAAATAGCTTGGAATAATGGTTGGTACAAATTAGAAGAAGCTGAAAAAACCAAAATAAATCAAGCCAAAAAAGCTTTACAAAAAAAATTAGATGAATTATCTAATTGATTAGATTAAAGACTTAATTTAAATAAAATTAAGTCTTTTAAATTGTTAAATAAATGTCTAATATTTTCCTAAATAAACCTCAAAATTACTACTTCGTGATAAACTGAATTAGAGTAGAGGGATTTATATGAATCAAAATAAAAAAGAAAATTTAGCATATGTTATACCAGTTATTATATTAATTATAGTTCTATTTTTTATCTTTTTCTTTCGTCTTAGAATTTATAAAATAGTTGGCAGTAGCATGAATCCTACCTTGTATGAAAATGAATTTGTTCTATCATACAAGACAACTTATAAACGCCAAGATATAATAGCTTTTAATCATAATCAAGCTATTATGATTAAAAGAATAATTGGTCTTCCTAAAGATAAAATTGATATCAAAGATGATGGAACTGTCTATGTAAATAATATGAAAATAAGTGAACCTTACATTAATGCAAAAAGTTTAGGTAAAGTAGAAATATCATTTCCCTATATTGTTCCTGAGAATTCCTATTTTGTTATGGGCGATAATCGTGAACATTCTCTAGATAGCCGAAGTATTCCCATTGGTGCTATAAATGAAGAAGATATAATTGGTAAAGTAAGCCTTTCCCTAATTCCTTTTAAATCTCTGAATTAATTCATATCTTATGTAAATAAATTAATATATTTATGTTATAATAATAAAAGATAGTAGGTGTATTTTATGTATGATAAGAAAAAAATAGTTATAGAATATATAAAAAAAAGACTAAAGGAGCTTAAGGAACTTAACAAAAAGTATTCTGAAGAAAAAATAGAAAAATTAGCTGATAATCTTATAAACACTAATAAACCTTTGGAAGAATTATATGCTCTTATTGATAATAAATTTTCTTATCAAGCTCGTAAAATTTCTCACAACAATCACTTATCTTCCTTACGAGAATATTATTTAGCCCAAATTGATTCCTTAAAGAAAGGCAATAATTGTTATCTTTTATCATATGAACAAGGTGGAAAAGTATTAGAACAAGCTTATCTTGAAGATAAAACCATTTTAAACCCTAATTTAACAATGGTTACCATTAATAATAGAAAAATTGGTTATAAAAAAGGCAATTCCATACAAAGTGATTATGAATTAATAATGAGTGATATGGCTTACCTTTTAGGTATAAAATATGCTAAAACTTATCGTATCTTTTCTAAGGAAATGGAACCAATCGGTATTTTAAATGAAGCTTTAGCTTCTAATAAAGAAACCTTCTTAAATTTCGAAGAAACTTTACAATTTATAAAAGAAGAATCAGATAAATTTACTTTAAAAAATGATTTAATAACTTATCATGATAAACTAGTAAAAAAAGGTCTTCAAAAAGTAAAAACGAAGAAAGATTATCAAGACAATATGGAATATGTTCTTAAATTGTTTACCGCCTTACCAGATATTACGGAGGAAAATATTGCCAAACTACAAAAGGATTATCTAAATTTAAAAATTTTTGAAATATTAAGTAATAGTCTTAATAATAAATTGACTCACTATGGTATCATTGTCAGCAAAGTTGATAAAAAATATACTTATTCTTTAGCCCCGACTTTTAATAAAAGCACTACTAAATTACCTAATATAAAAGACGAAGAAACTATTTGTAACTTCTTCATTGTTTCCAAAAAAGAATTATTGCATACTTTAATAACTAAATACTATAAAGAGGTAAAAGAATTATGTACTTTAATTATCGAAAATAAAAAAACTTTATTAGCCTTAATTGAACAATTAACTAAAGAACACTTAGAATTTGAAGAATATAAAAAATATGTCAATGTCCTTAATAATAATTATAAAATGATTGAAGAAGAATTATCATTCAAAAAAAGTGTCTCTCCAGATAGTGAAGAAGATAAACGTCAATATATTTTAAATAATAACGATTACAACTATCGTATTTGTCCATATTTAGATAATTATGACTATCAAGCTTTTGACAATGCTGAAGATAAAGGAAGTGTTGCCTTAACAGTGGCTGTAGTTGCTGTTATGATTATTACTCTAGCAATTGTTGCTGTTGCTATCTATGCTATTAGTAATGTTGAAATATAAATTGACATTACTAAAAAAAAAGCTTAGAATAAAAAAAGAAATCGATTAAGGAAGATTAGTAATTTAAATTTGTTAGCCCAGAGAAGTTACGTTTGGTGCAAGTAACTCTAACTGTTTAAATGAATCTCCTTCCTAGAGCAGCTAATCCCTGCCGGGTAAAACCGTTATCTAAATAAAGTTAAAAAAAGGATGGTACCGTGCTTTAAGCACTCCTTAGGTATCATCCTTTTTATGTGGAGGAAAGATGAAAAACTATTTAAACACCAAAGAAATAAAAGAAATAAAAAAAATTTCTAATCTATATGATAAAGCATATAAATTAGTTGAAATTTTATTTGTTGATCATTATGACAAAGCTGGCCAACCATATATTAATCATTTGCTTAGAGTTAGCCAAAAGTTAAAAAATACCGAAACAAAAGTTGCTGGTTTATTACATGATACTATTGAAGACATCAAAGGATTTACTTTAAATGATTTATTAGAATTAGGATTTACTGAAAATATTGTAGAAATTGTTAATATTGTAACGAGAAAAGATTATCCCAAAACAACTTATCATGAATATATAACAAAAATTTTATCAAACAATAATCTTGAAGCAATCAAATTAAAGTATTCGGATATGACAGATAATCTTGATCCTGAAAGATTAGATAAATTAAAACAAGAAGAGCAAACTAGACTTCTAAAAAAATATACTTTGGAATTAGATAGAATAAAGAATTATCTCCAAGAAAGGAATTGTTTATATGAGTAATGAGAAAATAACTAAAAGAGACGAAGATTTTGCTAAATGGTATACAGATATCATAAAAGTGGCTGACTTAGTTGATTATTCTTCAGTCAAAGGTAGTATGATTATTAGACCATATGGATATGCTATATGGGAAAATATGGTTAATGTTCTAGATAAAGAATTTAAAAAACTTGGTCATCAAAATGTTCAAATGCCTATGTTTATTCCCGAATCTCTTCTTCAAGTTGAAAAAGATCATGTTGAAGGATTTGCTCCAGAAGTAGCATGGGTAACTCAAGGTGGTAATGAAAAATTAGAAGAAAAAATGTGTGTTAGACCTACTAGTGAAACTCTATTCTGTGAGCATTTTAAAAAGATTATAAAATCTTATCGAGATTTACCGGTTTTATATAACCAATGGTGTACTATTGTTAGATGGGAAAAAACAACACGTCCGTTTCTAAGAAGTCGTGAAATTTTATGGCAAGAAGGGCATACTATGCATGCAACGGCTTCTGAAGCCAAAGCTGAAACAATGCGCATGTTAAAAGTGTACGAAGACTTCCAACGTAATTATTTAGCTTTACCAGTAATTGTTGGTAAAAAAACTGATAAAGAAAAATTTGCTGGCGCCGAAGAAACCTATACAATTGAAGCTATGATGTATGATGGCGTAGCTTTACAAAATGGAACAAGTCACTACTTCGGTCAAAACTTTGCTAAAGCTTTTGACATAAAATACTTGAGTCAAGATAATCAATTAATAACCCCATATCAAACATCGTGGGGCAGTACAACTAGAATGATTGGTGGCTTAATCATGACACATAGTGATGATAGCGGTCTTGTCCTACCACCTAAGATAGCACCAATTAAAGTAGTCATAATTCCTATTAAGAATACTTCAATAGTTCAAGAAACAATTAATAACTTAACGGCAATTTTAGAAAAAGAAGAAATAACTTACATCGTAGATAATTCGGACAAATCACCAGGATACAAATTTGCTAATGCTGAAGTTAAAGGTTATCCAATAAGAATTGAAGTTGGTCCAAGAGATTTAGAACAAAATCATTTAACTTTGGTAAGAAGAGATACTTTAGAAAAAATTAATATTGCCAAAAATGATGTTTTATCAACTGTTAAAGATTTATTAACAGATATTCAAAACAATCTATACAATCGTGCTCTAAAACGTCGTGATAGCATGATTTATAACTTAAATACTTATGAAGAGTTAAAAGAAATGTCTGAAAAACATGGCGGTTTTGGTTTCGTTAACTGGTGTGGTGATGTTGCTTGTGAAAATAAAATTAAAGACGACTTAGGTTTAAAGTCGCGTTGCATTCCATTAGAAAATAATGAACCGGATGGCAATTGTATATGCTGTGGAAAAAAAGCCATTACTAAAATATATTTTGGTAAACAATATTAGAAAGAGGTAATACTTATGATAGATATTAAATTAATAAGAGAAAATAGAGATTTAGTAAAAGAAAATATTAAGAAAAAATTTCAAGACGAAAAACTTCCATTAGTTGATGAAGTATACGAAATGGATAAAAAAGTTCGTGAAGTACAAACTAAAGCTGACGGCCTAAAAGCTCAAAAAAATAAGATGAGTGGTGAAATTGGCAAGCTAATGAAAGATAAAAAAATTGATGAAGCCAATAAAATTAAAGAAGAAATAGCCAAAATGGCTCAAGATATTACGTCTTTAGAAGAAGAACAAGAAAAATTAACTAAAGAAATTAAAGATCGTATGATGGTTATTCCAAATATTATGGATCCATCTGTTCCTATTGGTAAAGACGACTCTGAAAACGTTGAAGTTCAAAAATTTGGTGAACCATTTGTTCCAAGTTATGAAATACCTCATCATGCCGATATTATTGCTCGTGTTAATGGTATGGACAAAGAAGCCGCTGGTCGCACAAGTGGTGAGGGATTTTATTATCTTTTAGGAGATATAGCTCGTCTACATGAAGCAATGTTAGCATGTGCTCGTGATTTCATGATTGATGCTGGTTTTACATATGCTATTCCACCATTTATGATTCATAGTGATGTTGTAACAGGAGTTATGTCATTTCCAGAAATGGAAGCTATGATGTATAAAATAGAGGGCGAAGACCTATATTTAATTGGAACTTCTGAACATAGTATGATAGGTAAATTCAAAGATCAAATAATAAAAAAAGAATCTTTACCAATTAATATGACTTCATATTCCCCTTGTTTCCGTAAAGAGGGTGGCTCACATGGATTAGAAGAACGTGGACTATATCGTGTTCATCAATTTGAAAAACAAGAAATGATTGTTATTTGTGAACCAGAAGACTCAATGGAATGGTATGAAAAAATGTGGCAACTAACTGTTAAATTATTCCGTAGTTGGGATATTCCTGTTAGACAACTAGAATGTTGTAGTGGAGATCTAGCTGACTTAAAAGTTAAATCATGCGATATCGAAGCTTGGAGTCCACGTCAAAAAAGTTATTTTGAAGTAGGTAGTTGTTCAACTTTAGGAGATGCTCAAGCTCGTCGTTTAGGTATTCGTGCTAAAGGTGAAAAGGGAACGTATTATTTACATACTTTAAATAATACAGTAGTAGCCACTCCAAGAGGACTAATTGCATTAATCGAAAATAACTACCAAGAAGATGGCTCAATAAAAATACCAAAAGTATTACAACCATATATGGGTGGTAAAGAAAAGATAATTCCTACTAAATAAGAGAGTAGATGTCATGATAAATGTAAAAAAGGTTTAAAAACCTTTTTTTTATGTTATAATAATAAAAGAATAGTAAAAATAGAGATAAGGATGTGATTCCCGTGGGAATTCTAGATATGTTTAAAAAGAAAGAAAATAAAGAAATTGCCCCAACTCCAACACCAGCAGAACAAAGTACTCCTGTAACACAAGTGGCTCCAGCACAAATAGCAGATCCAACAGCTCCAGCCGCTATGGCTCCAACAGTTCCAGTTACTCCAAATGTAACTCAAGTGCCAAATAACGAACCAGTAGCTCCTAATATTCAAAATGTTCAACCTATTATGCCAGCTGGTCAGAATATCGCTACTCCAATAAATAATCAAGCTCCAATAGCTCCTGTAATGCCACAAGAGCAACCAACAACTGCTAATGTATCTATGGGGATAAATACGACTAATATGTTGGAAAATAATCCTTTTATGGAATCACAAACGACTCCTACATTTGATCAAACTCCACAAGCTCCAGTTGAAGCAACAGCACCTGATTTTGATAATATTTTTAATGCAACACCAGCTGATTTGATTCAACAACCAGCTCCAACTCCAGTTGATAATTCAAATATGGTAGCTCCAACTCCTGCAGTTCATGAACCTCTTCCTAAAGAAACAATCAATGAAAGTGGAACAATAGCCCCAATAATTGATCCTTCTTTAACACCCGAAGAAAGTTCAAATTTAGACTTTGAACGCCAAAATGCTACAGATATTATCCCAGCTGTTGAAGATACCGCAGCTTTGATAGATAATCCTAAACCAATTGTTGAACAACAAATAGCTTTAAACGTTAACCCAGAAGAAATTTTTGAGGGCGGTCAAAATAAAGAAGATGAAATAACTAATATTGTTGGAAACACTATTAAAGAAGAAGAGCAAGAATTACCAACTATGACTCCAAATCAACCTCCTGAAAATATTGTTCCAGCACCCGAAGAGCAAATTACAATTACAGCCACACCAACTGAAGAACAAACGACATCTCCAATAGTTGAACCAGTTTCAATCCCAGTAGAAAATCCATCAGTAAACGAAATGGCTTCAGAAGTGACAACTAATGAAAATAGTATTCAACCAGAATTAAATACTGTAGCAGAGCCAGCTATTCCAGTAGAAGAACCAACTCCAACTCCTATTGAAGAGCCAACTATACAAACAGATAGTACGAATCAAGACGTAATAGCAACTTCTGAAAATAATGTTGTTGAAAGCACACCAATTTCTGCTGAACCTAGTTCACAAAGTAGAGAAGTAACAAACTCTGTTGTTGAACCCGTAACAATAACACCAACAAATACTGAAGATGGTATATCTCAAACAGAAATTCCAAGTTCAACCTCTCCAGAAATAACTAATATAAGTAGTGAAAATACAGCCAATATCGCTACTTCTCCTCAAACTAATTCACCAATAACTCCAACTTCTCCAGAAATTCCGGTTGAAGTATCTCCAGCTCCAAATCAAGAAAACTCTACTACAAATACCGAAGAATCAGTTCATGGGATTATAGAGCCAGTGACACCGGTTGAAAAAGCATCAACAATAGTTCAACCAGAAAGTACGCCAATAATTGAAGCACCGGTTGTAGGCATGCCTGAAGAACCTGTTCAATCAGCAACCAATACAACTCCAGTTAATGAAGAAGTATCACCAGCTGCTAGTGTTACTGAAGTTCCAACAGAACCAGTAGCTGCAGCTGGAACTCAACCAGTTACAGAAGAACCAGCAACTAATATTATTGCTTCTGCAACTACAAATGTAGAAAATAACGTAAATATCGAAAATTCTTCAATCAATTCAACTCCAGAACCAGCTTTATCATCAACGTCTACTAATGAACCAGTACATAAAACAAGGTTCTGTGACAATTGTGGTGCAATGATAACAGATGACTCAACTTTATGTCCAAGTTGTGGAGCTACAATAAATTAAAAAAAGTCCTCTTTAAAGAGGATTTTTTTTTATTTATTAGTTTAAAAAATTTTGTTATAATAAAAAAGGTGGTAAAAGATGGAAAGAAGAGACAAAATTAATTATTATTTAGACATTGCAGAAACAGTAATTGAACGTGGCACCTGTATTCGCCGAAATTTTGGTGCTATTATTGTTAAAAATGATGAAATAATCTCAACTGGTTATGTAGGAGCTCCGCGTGGCCGTAAAAACTGTTGCAATTTAAAAGTTTGTATGCGTGAGAAATTAAAAGTACCTCGTGGTGAACGCTATGAATTATGTCGCAGCGTTCATGCTGAACAAAATGCCATTATTAGTGCTTCGCGAGCTAGTATGTTAGGTTCAACACTATTCTTAGTTGGTAAAAATCATAATGATGGAACATATGTTGAAAAATCAAATCCATGTGCATTATGCAAAAGAATGATAATAAATGCTGGTATTAAAGATATTTATATTAGAGATAATGAAAATGAATATCGTCACGTTGAAGTAAACGATTATATTAAAAATGACGAATCACTAGAAGACATCAAAGGATACTAATCCTTTTTTTTGTTGAAAAATCTACTATAATAATGTATAATTTATAAGACAATAGAAATGGTGATGATATGAAAAAAACAAATGAAAATGAAGTCGTGCAAAGTAGTAAAAAGAAAGTAAAAAAGAAGGTTATTAAAAAGCCTCAATTAAAAAAAGTGCCCAAAAAGTCATTGAAAAATAAGGCGCCGAAAGAAAAAGGTTTTACTTTAGTTGAACTTCTTGCAGTAATTGCTATAATTGGTATTTTGTCAGTAGTTGCCATTGGTGTATATAATGGTGTCAGTAAAAATTCTAAGCAAAAAGCTTATGAATCAAAAGTTGAACAAATTAAGACATCCGCTGCTAAATGGGCTAGAGAAAATAACGTCGATAAAACAACTACAATTTCAGTAAATAAATTAGTTGTTGAAGGTTATCTAACAGCTGATGAATCTACTGATAATGGTTTATCAAAAATAGTAAATCCAACCAACAATGAAAATATGATTTGTAAAATAGTTGAATTAAAGTACAAGAATGGCGAAATTCTTACCGAATACATTGAATCATCCAACAATTGCTCATTAGCTGAGCAAGCCTTAGATGATAAAAAAATTACTGCTATTTTAAAAGAAAAAGTTCCTAATACTTCCCCAACATTAAATAGTAATAATCAATTTTCTTGGACTAATCAACCTGTTTCTTTAATTGTATCAAGTTCAGCTTATGAGAGTAATGCCGTAAGTATAACATACGATTATGAAGGAAATAGTATTGAAAAACAAAAAACAGGAAGTGCTTTTTATAATACCAATCCAAAAACTACAAGTTATGCTGAAAATCCTGACGGTTATTACAACGTCTTTAATATAGATGCTGATGTTATTTATGATGGTAATATTACTATTACATATAAATTAACTGATGGTTCTAGTAAAAGTAAAACAGTAAATGTTCGTATCGATAAAGAAGAAGCAACAGCTTCTGTTATTGCTAAGGCCGAATGGGTAACTGCTAATCAAAAGGTTGTAATTAAAACTGATGATGGCAATGGTAGTGGGCCGGCAAAATTATATGTTGGAACTGGTGATAACTACAAGGCGAATAGTGTTAAGCCACTTGATTTGTGCTCAAATGGTAAATGTGTTTATGAAAAAGAATATGAAGTACCAAGTGTTGGTGAATACAACATTTGGACTGAAGATAAAGCTGGAAATATTTCAAAATATCCTAAAAATAAAATATCTGTTAATAACATAGATACAACAAGACCTGATTGTTCAATTAATTTTGATGGAACGAAAGGTGAATCTGATTGGTATATTTCAGAAGTTATTCCTCGAGTTACAACAACTACTGCCGGTATAAGTGGCCTATATTTTGGTTTAGCTAAAGAAAATACTAAGAATTATTCAAATTATATTGGATATTCAGAAATAGGTAATGTTCCAATAACTAAACAAGGTGATACTAAAGGTCAAAAATATACTTGTGCCGTTAAATCTCTAGCTGGCCTTTCAGCAGATCACAATACAACAGTAAAAGTTGATACTGTAAAACCAGCTATTAATAGTTTCTCTATTTCTTCTCAAAGTAATTCATATAAAACAAATGTTGTTAATGTCTCACTTAATGCAGTTGATGCAACTAGTGAAGTTGCTAAAATGTGTATTCAAACTAGCTCAGACGTAAATTCATGTTCATGGCAAGATTATTCAACTAGTAGTACTGCTTCAACTGGTATTTCTCATCAATATGGTGGAACAGTTCGTTTCTATGCATGGGTTAAAGACAATGCTGGTTGGGTATCTCAAGTGAAAGAAAGCTCAGATTATACAGTTTATAGAAGTTGTAGTCAAAATAGTAATATAATAAACAATGGTAGTTACACTTGTGCAGCATATGGTGCTTGTAGTAATGTTTGTGGTGGTGGTACTCAATATGCTACTAAAACTCAACCTAAAAAAGATAAATTTACAGGAGACGCTTGTACTTCTGAAGTAACTTCAAACGGTTGTTCACAAAGTTGTGGTGGCAAAAAAGTAAGTAACAGAGGAACTTGTAGTATTCCAGCTGGTGCAACTTGTAGTGTCACCTGTGGTACAGGAACTAAATCAGGAACAAGAACTATCTCTTATGTTTCAACAATTGATGGTTCGTCTTGTGGGACATCAAGTGAAAGTTGCCAAGAAAGTTGTACCGTTACTGACAACCAAGCTCCAACGATAAATAGTGTCACATTAACTGTAACTGGTGCATCAACAGCGACTGTAAGTGTATCAGCTAAAGATAAGGGCTGTAGTGGTATAAAAGAATACCAATATACACTAGCAGGTCAAACTTATACTTCGACTTCTAGTACTTATAATTTTACTGGAATAACAAGAGCAGGAAATTATCAAGCAACGGTTACTGTCACAGATCATAGTGGTAACCACAGCTCAAAAAGCAGTAGCAAATTATGTATAGCTGGTTCTTATAAAGTAAGTAGGAAAAAATATAGCGTAGGGGACCGAGTAAATTATGTCTGTGATTCTTGGACAGTTATGAAAAATAATAGTGGTAGTGTTCAGCTAATTAGAAACTCTCCGATGAATAAAGCAGATGTTGAACTTGCTGGTATTGATACCGATGGAACTGCTCTTGTTGATGGATGTAATGGAAACGCATGTAAAATTAGTCATTGTGCTTGGGCTAGAAGTAATCCTCAAAGCGGTTATTGCTACATATATGGTACAAGAGCTGCATCAACAAATAACAGTAATGCTAACAGCAAAAAGGGACATATCGCTTATTCATGGCAAAAAAGTTATATAAAACTTGTTTTAAATACATATTTAAGTAATAATTATTTACTAAGTCAAGCTAAATCAAGTGAAAGTTTAGTTGAAATGACCTTTTCAGATGAAATAAGATCAAATAAGGGTTATATAAGAGTTCCAACAATGGCTGAAGGATCAGCTGATAACGCCCTTTCTTGGATAAACAAGAGTAATCCTGATCATGACTGGTCGTGGACTTTGTCAAAACATGATAATACTGGCCCAGCCCATAACTCATATACTCGTCATTATTGGACAATTCAAGGATATGGAAACACAGCTGCTCGTATCTACCCTGTAATTTTAGTTAAGAAAGGATAATATATGAAAAAGAAAAAAATATTAATAATAATTGGTGTAGTAACTCTAATAATTGTTTTGTCATTTTCGTCCTTCTTAATTGTCAAAAATCTAAAGAAGCAAAAAGAACCTGTTGATTTAATTGAAACTAAAGATGGTGAACTTGTCTTATGGGGCGATCGTAAAGAAACACCCATTATTCCTGAAACGGACATGAACAATATTATTGTTTCACAAAAAGAAAATTATAATCTAGAAGGTATAGGTGTTGCTAACATTAGAGCAGAACTGATTGATGGTGTTTACGGCTGTATGGTTCTAGCTGATGTTGTAAATAACACGGCTCAAGATCTAGTAGATTACAAAATGATATTTACTTTGTATGATGATAAAAATAATGAATTAGTTTCGTTTACTAAAAAAATTAATTTAAAAGTCGGTGAAACAGATTCAATTAATGAAGTTTATTTAGATGAAGATCATTCTAATCTCTTTGATTTCACTCAGTACAAAGTAACACATTAAATAGTTATATAAAAAGTAAAAAATATGTTCCATTTTTTACTTTTTTAATTTCATAAATTAATGATAATAGTTATAATTAATAAAAATATAATAAAAAATATTTGGTTTTGATATTCTAAGTTTATAAAAATATGGTAAAATTAATTACAGAATAGAGTTGATTTTATGAAATCAGTTGTGAAGAAACATAATAGAGGTTTTACATTAGTAGAACTACTAGCTGTAATTTCTATATTAGCAATTATATCACTAATAGCTATAGGAGCATATAATGGAGTTAACTCTAATGCTAAACAAAAAGCTTATGAAAACAAAGTATCTCAAATAGAAACATCGGCAGCTAAATGGGCTAAAGAGAATAATATTGATCGGACAACATCTATTTCCGTCAATAAATTAGTTGTTGAAGGCTATCTAACAGCTGATGAATCTACCGAAAATGGTTTGTCTAAAATAGTTAATCCAACTGACAAAAAAAATATGATTTGTAACACCATAAAGATATCATATAAAAACGGTGAAATAATTGCTAGCTATGATGAAAAAACTCAAAACTGTACACTAGCTAATCAAGCTATTGATGACACTAAAATCAAAGTTGTTGCTTATACCCAAGACACTAATACAAAATTAAGTCCTAATTCCAACAATGTTTTACCATGGACAAATAAAGATTTAACCTTAGTTGTCTCAAGCGATACTTATATTGATCAATCTCATGAGTCAGAGAAAAACCCAATCATTAAGGTTTCTTATGACTATAATGGTAATACTGTCGATAAAGATGTTATTGTTTTAGATAAAAACAAATCTAATATGTACACAGGAACATCTTACTTAAGTGACCCTAATACTTATTATAACGCCATTAACATTGATGCAAGTGTTATTTATAACGGAAATATTGTTATAACATATCATTTCAAAGATGGTTCCACCAAAAGCAAAACTATTAATGCTCGTATCGATAAAGAAGAAGCAACGGCTTCCGTAATAGCCAATGCAGAATGGATAACATCTAATCAAAAAGTAATTGTTAAAGCAGATGATGGTAATGGTAGTGGAGCTAAAAAACTATACATTGGAACAGGTTCAGCTTATAATTCACCAGGCGTTAATTCAATTGAACTTTGTTCCAATGGTAAATGTACCTATGAAAAAGAATATGAAGTACCAACTACTGGTGAATATAATATTTGGACTGAAGACAATGTTGGCAATATTTCAGTGTACCCAAAAAACAAAATATCAGTTAATAATATCGATAACACTACACCATCTTGTACTATAAAATTTGAAGGCAAAGTAGGCGAACATGGTTGGCGCACTGAAGAAGTAACTCCAAAAATGACAACTTCTCAAGCTGGTATTAGTGGTTTATATTTTGGCTTATCTAAAGGAACTACTAAAAGTTATTCAAACTACGTTGGTTCAGGCTTGATTGGCTCAGCTCAAAAATCTAAACAAAGTGACACTACAGGACAAAAATATACTTGTGCTGTTAAATCTTTGGCTGGTAAAACTAATAGTGGTGAAGAAACTATTAAAGTAGATACAACAAAACCTCTTATCAGTAAAGTAGCTGTTGCTAGTAAAAATAAAGAATATCATACTAATATAGTTACATTAACAATTAATGCTAACGATTTAACTAGTGGTGTTAAAAAAATGTGTATATTAACCTCTAACAATTTTAATGATTGTAACTTGAAATGGGTAGATTACAAACAAACAACTGATCAAAATACTGGAATTGCATATAGTACTGGTGGAAAAGTAACTTTTTATATTTGGGTAAAAGATGAAGCTGGTCTAGTATCTGATATGAAAAACACTTCAGAATATAATGTATATCAAAGTTGTAGTGTTGCAGCTAACATAGTTAATAATGGTAAATATACATGTGGAACAGAATATACTACTTGCTCTAATGCCTGTGGTGGTACACAACGTGCTACAAAAACTCAATTGAAAAAAGATAAATATACTCAAGAAGCTTGTGCCTCAGACATTGAGTCTAACAGTAAATCGTGTGAGAAAACTTGTGGAGGAGTCAGTGCTACTGAAACATGCACAGATCCAGTAGCAAAAAGCACTTGTAGTGATGCCTGTGGAGGAACGTATAAAACATCCAAAACATGTACTAAAAAAAGCACAGATGGCACTAAAACATGTAAAACTAGAGATGTTGAAGAAAATGTAAAATGTGGAGGTAAATTGCCAGAATCCTGTACAACAAGTGACTATGGTTCTTGTACAGATTCGTGTGGTGGTACTAAAAGCAAAACAAAAACCTGTAAAACAATGGCTACCGATAATAAAACACAATGTGGAAAAACAAGTACTTCTAAAGTTGGGACAACAAATTGTGGAGGAAAAAAAGCAGAGTATGGAACATGTAAGGCTAAATCAGGAGCTAAATGTAGTAAGACTTGTGGTGGTGGTACCAAAGCCGGCACCAAAACAGGAAAATATGTATCAACTGTTGATGGCAAAACATGTTCATCTGCTCATGGAACACCAGCAGCAGAAAATTGTAACATAGCTTGCAATACACAATCTTGTTGTTCAGCAAGTAACCTAAGTGCATGCCCTGTAAGATACGTTTGCGATTATACCGGTACATATCTTCATGTTACAGATGAACATGCCAAGTATCAAAATGGAGATATAGTTGTGAATGGTGGAAATAAAGTATATTTATTAGATACTAATGGAAAATTTTATAAAATTTCTTATAACAAAAAAGTCTACTATGTACGAAATAAATGTATAAATACAACTGGCGCTAATTGTGATGATGAATGCCCTGGATAGGAGAAATTATGAAAAAAATATTATATTTACTAACTGTCTTCTTAATATTTTCCTTAGATGTTTATGCTTATACTGAAATCGATCAATATTATTTCAAATTGATTATGGATAAAGCCGGCTATACAACAGATATATTTGAAAATGGTGTATATGCCTGCTTAGAAGGAACAGAGATATGTGATGAATCGTTTGTTTATACTAATTATGATACAGAAACTAAAGCTAAAGAGGAATTTAAAAATTTATTTGATACATCAGGTTTAAACATCATTGAAAAAAATATTATAGCAAGTTATAACTTAGATGATTCGGAATCAGAAAATTATAGTTATATTCAATTTGACTTTACTGAAAATGGTAGTTCTGTACATAGTTATTACTATATTTTTAGAATAAATAAATCAGTGATAAGTGGTCAAGGCGACATATCAGAAAAAGAAAAAATTGATAGTATAATTAATCAAACTATAGATGATTCTGTTCAAGAACGAGCAGATGAAATTTTAGATTCATTGGAAACTAATGAAGAAAATCAGGAAAAACCTCAAATTATTAAAAAGAAAAGTAATAAACACGATTATACCTTATTAGTTATTGTTATTATTTTAACGATAGTAATCATATTAACAACAATTATCTTTATTATTAAAAGAAATAAAAAAAACAGAGTTTAAAAAGATATTAATAAGTTACCAGCTTATTATAAATATCTTTTTTTTATTTCAATAATTTGTTATAATTAACTACTGAAAAGAGATGATGTCAATGAACTTACCAAATATCAAAGAAGCACGAAGAAGAACAAAAGAAAAAGTAAACTACATAGAATTAAATCAAAATTATGATTCTAATATGTTCAAAGGTCAAAAATATTTTTTAAGAACATATGGATGCCAAATGAATGTTCATGATGGTGAAGAAATAAAAGCTCGTTTGGAATCTTTAGGATTTACTGAAACTGACACTATTGAAACAGCTGATATTGTTATTTTAAACACTTGTGCAATCCGTGAAAATGCTCATGATAAATTATATGGTTTTTTAGGTCGTTGCAAACATGAAAAAGAAAAGAATAATCACGATTTAATAATTGGTATTTGTGGTTGTATGGCTCAAGAAGAAAATGTAGTTGAAGAACTTATGAAAAAACATCCTTATGTCGATATTGTCTTCGGTACACATAATATTCACGAATTACAAGATTTAATAATTAGAAATGCTCACAAACAAGAAATAAATGTTTATTCATGTGAAGGTGATGTATATGAAAATATTTCTTATAAAAGAGACTCAGCTATAAAAGCATGGGTAAACATTCAATATGGTTGTGACAAATTTTGTACATATTGTATCGTTCCATATACTAGAGGCAAACAAAGAAGTCGTCATAGCAAAGAAATAATTGCTGAAGTTGAACAATTAGTTAAAGACGGCTATCAAGAAGTCACATTACTAGGTCAAAATGTTAATGCCTATGGTAAAGATTTAACTGACGAGCTGTCATTTGCAGAACTATTAGAAGCTGTCAGTAAAACTAATATTCCTCGTGTTCGCTTTGTAACTTCACATCCTTGGGATTTTACCGATGAGATGATTTCAACTATAGCTAAGTATGATAACATAATGCCATACATTCATTTACCATTACAATCTGGTTCAACAGAAATATTAAGAAAGATGGGAAGACGTTATACAAAAGAAGAATATTTAGATTTGTACAAGAAAATCAAAAAAGCCGTTAAAGATTGTTCTATCACTACGGATATTATTGTTGGTTTTCCAAATGAATCTGATGAAGATTTTAATGAAACCTTAGAAGTCGTTAATGAATGTCAATTTGATAGTGCTTTTACTTTTATTTATAGTCCTCGTGAAGGCACTCCAGCAGCTAAAATTGATGATAAAATAAGTATGGATGTTAAAGAAAAACGTCTTCAAACTTTAAACGAATTAGTAAATAAGTATAGTTTACAAGCTAATCAAAAATATCTTGGCAAAATAGAAAAAGTTTTAATAGAAGGAACTAGTGAAAAAGATAACAATAAAGTATTTGGTTATACTGAAACAATGAAACTTGTTAATGTTACTAATGCTCAAGATAAAATTGGTCAAATTATTGATGTTAAAATTACCGAAGCTAAAAGTTTTAGTTTAGATGGAGAAGCTATCATTAATGAAAATTAAAAAAATAGCCGTCGTTTTAATAATTATTTTAATTTCAATAAATTTAAGTGCCTGTCAAAACAAAAAAAGTACAACTGCTAAAGTAGAACAGACGGAATATTACTTAAATTATGATAATATTGCCATAAAACTAAATAGTAATTATACCAATATTATAGCTACTTTAGGCTTAAGCAACGATTCGCGAAAAGAAAACGAAAAAACTAAAGTGTACTCTTATGATAACTTTGAAATTGAAACAAGTATCGAAAATAATGTTGAAAAAATCAAATCATTATGGTTTACTAGCGAAAATATTACAACAAATGAAGGTTTAAAAATAGGTGACACTAAAGAAAAAATAGAACAAACTTATGGTCAAGCAACAACTAGTCAAAATGATGTTTATATCTATAGTACTAATGGAACAAGCTTATCTTTTGTTACAGAAAATAACAAAATTATTAATATTGAATACATGTTAACATAGAACTTTAAAAGTTCTATGTTTTATTATATAATCAAAATGGTGATAGAATGCAAAAGTTACTTGATTCAAAAGAAAAAATAAACTTCATCATACGTTTATTGATTCTAATAATAGCAATGATAATTATTATTTCTAATTTAATTATTATCAAAAATAATTTCAAAAATAATTCCAATATTCAATTAGTTAAAGCCCAAGTAGTTTCTATTAATTACCAAAATAACCAAGATGAATACCTACTAAAATATACTATTAATGGTAAAGAGTATCAAAATACCACTTCCATAGATTTACACAACTACGAAGTAGGAGAAGAAATAAATATATACTATAAAAAGAATAATCCTAATAAAATAATAAAAAAGAAAAGTATTGTTATTCCATTTGTTTTAGTTATTCTAAGTATTATTGCTATCATTTATGCTATTATTATGACTTTACAAAATATCAAAGAAGTTAATAATATCGAAAAAATCATAAAAGAAGGATTAGCTATTAATACAACGCTTGAAGATATCTTTGTTACAGCCAAAAAAAATAAATTTAAACTACGAACTAGTTACTTTAACCCTGTTGATCAAAAAAAATACATTTATATAAGCGAGTCTTTTTCAAGAGACTTTAAAGATTACTTAACAACCAATGGTATCAAAGAAATTACTGTCTATCTTAATAAAGAAAATACTAATCAATATTATGTAGATCTTAATTCACTTAGAAAGGATTGATTCAAATGTCTAAAAAGCAAAAAACAATTATATTCATCATTTTAATTACTATTGTGATAATTTTTTTAATTCCTAAAATAAATAAATATCTAGAAAAAAGAAGAATTGCTAATGCCAAGATTAATATTGAATTAAAAAATAATTTAAAAGTTCCATTTGGTAGTGAAGTATATACTCAAGATTTTATTTCATCAATCAACGGTCAACTTACGGAGAATAAACAAATTGATACAGAGTCATTAGGAACTAAAACGGTTTCATTTGAATATATTAATGATGACAAAATAAAAGTCCCTTACCAATATGAAATAGATGTTATTGATAATACGCCTCCTTTAATTTGGTTAGGTAACACATATACAGTACAAACAAATTTTGAAGGAAAAATTACTGATAAAATAATGTGTGTCGATGATCTTGATGATAAACCAGATTGTCATATTTTAGGTGATTATGATATTAAGACTCCAGGTAGATATAATTTAACTTTTGAAGCTGTTGACAAAAGTGGCAATAAAAGTACTCAACCATTTACGCTAATTGTTAAAGAACCTACTAAAAATAATTTTAGTCAAAATACTTCATCCTCTGAACTTACTGGTCAAAAATTTGAAGATATCATAGCTAATTATAAAACAGACAAGACCAAAATAGGAATTGATGTTTCTGGCTGGCAAGGCGATATTGACTTTCAAAAAGTTAAAGATGCTGGGGTTGAATTCGTTTTTATTAAAGTTGGTGGAACTATTGGAATTGATGGAAAATATTATGTCGATTCTAAATTTAAACGTAATATTGAAGGATTTAATGAAGTTGGCATTCCTGTTGGAGTTTATGTTTATACATATGCTAAAACTTCTAAAAATGCTCGAGCAGATGCTCTCTGGGTTATGAATGAGATAAAAAATTATAAAGTAGATTTACCAATTGTATATGACTGGGAAAATTGGTCATTCTTTAATGAATTTGAACTAAGTTTAAATAGTCTAACTAACAACGCTAAAACCTTCTTTGATACAATAGAAGAACAGGGATATACAGGTGCATTGTATAGTAGTAAAACTTACTTAGAAAAAGTTTGGATGAATACAGATAGGGAAGTTTGGCTTGCTCATTACACCAAACAAACTTCTTATGAAGGATCATACAAATATTGGCAAATGTGTGATGATGGTTTAGTTGATGGAATAAATGGACACGTTGACATAAATATTATGTACAAATAAAAATGCTAACTTTTACATTAGCATTTTTTTTAATTACTATAGATTAAATTTTTTCTTTTCTTCATTTATAACATTTTCAAATTCTTCTTGAATTTCTTTTAAACGATTTTCATCTTTGGCTTCAAAACGTATGGTTAAATTTGGTCCTGTATTACTTGCTCTAACTAAAGCCCAGCCATCTTCAAATTGAACACGAACTCCATCAATATCTATAAACTTATAGTTTTTACTTTTAACATATTCTAATACATCTTTAACAATTTCAAACTTACAATCATCAGTTACCTTAACTTTAATTTCTGGTGTACTAAAATAATGATTAATTCCTTCTAAAAGATGAGAAAAGCTTTTGTCAGAATGACTTAATACCTCTAACATTCTTAATCCGTTATATAAACCACTATCTAAACCTGGCCATTTATCCGTAAAATACATATGGCCTGAATATTCTCCACCAAAAGCATATTTTTCCTTGTTAACTTTATATCTTGTCCAAGAATTACCAGTTCTATAACAAATAGGAGTAGCACCTAATTTTAATATTTCATCTTCTAAAGCCTTACTACATTTTACATCGAATAAGTAACTTTTATTTTTTACTTGGTCATTTATATATCTGATATAAATAATCATTGCCTGATCAATAGGTACAATTTCACCTAATTCATTTACAAAACCTACTCTGTCACCATCACCATCAAAGCCAATTCCAATATCTGCTTTAATTTCTAAAACTTTATCTTGTAGCATTCTATTATTAGCAGCTACTGCAGGATCTGGGTGATGATTAGGGAAGTAAGGATCAGATTCATCACAAATCATAGTAATGTCTAGATTAGGAAATTGGCTATAAATATCTTTAGCATATAAAGATGTTGTTCCATTTCCACAATCTAAAACTATTTTTAGTTTACGATTTCCCATATCAATGTTTTCTTTTATAAAACTTTTATAATAACCACGAGGGTCAAACTCAGTAACAGTTCCTTTGCCACTTAAAAATTTGCCTGCAAAAGTATAATCTCTAAAATCATAAATTTGTTCTCCACGGGCATTTCCTAAATGGTCAAAACTAAATTTAAAACCATTATCATCTTTAGGATTATGACTAGCTGTAACCATAACACCAATAATAACATTAGCTTTTAAACAACCATAATAGTACATAGGTGTTGTAACTAAGCCAAAATCAATAACGTTACATCCTGAATCAGTAAGGCCTTTTATTAAATTTTCATGTAACTGTGGACTAGAAAGACGATTGTCCATTCCAACACCACATATATCTCTTTTTAACTTTTCTTGAATATAAGAGCCATAACTTCTACCTACTGTATAAGCTACTTCTTCATTAATTTGACTAGGATAAACTCCTCTAATGTCATATTCACGAAAAATATTTTTATCCATATTATTCTCTCCATTCTTAAAATAATTATAACATATTAAATATTTTAAGAAAGACCTAACGTATTAAAAGTTCTAAACATTTTCTTTTAATTTAATTGCTATTTATCATATATATTTGGGCATTTTCTAATTAGTCTTTTTAATTTGATTTGACATTTAAAAAAAATTAGTTGTATAATACTACAAGAAAAAGCAATTGATGAAGACGTCAATAAAAAAATTAGCTTAAAGAGAATCAATCATTTGGTGTGAGATTGAAAGTTAAATTTATTGAAAATCACTTCTGATGTGTTATTTTGAAATTAAGTAAAAATAAACGTTACTCGCGTTAAGAGAATAAGTGTATGATAATTCATAAATTAAGGTGGTACCACGGGTCTTACTCGTCCTTTAGTTTATGAATTTTTTTATTTAAGGAGGCTATATGAATACAGAATATGAAATTAGAGTTCTTGAAATAAATCATGACGAAATCATAAAAAAGTTAGAAGAACTAAAAGCTGAGTTTAAATTTGATGCTTTGCAACAACGTTATGTTTACGATTTAAAACCTAAGCGTCAACATAAATGGATTAGATTAAGAACCGATGGCTCAAAAACAACTTTAACTATCAAAGATTTAAAAGCTAAAACAGTTGATGGAACTAAAGAATTAGAAATTGTTGTTGATGATTTTGATAAGACTAATCTGCTCCTTGAAACTCTTGGTTTTAAAAATAGAGGTTTCCAACAAAATAAACGTACTCAATATATCCTTGATGGAGTAGAGATTGATCTGGATAAATGGCCATTAATCCCAGAATATATCGAAATTGAAGGAAAAAACGCTGAAGAAGTATATAATTGCTTAGATAAATTAGGAATTGCTAGAGAAAAAGCTGTCACCTTAGATGTTGCTAGTATCTACGATTACTATGGCTTTGATGGCCAAAATCTTACTGATTTAAGTTTTGAAATGGAGGAAGAAAAATGAAAAAATTTGCTGAATTAGATAAAAGAGCAACTTCAGAAGTAGAAAAAAGTATCTCAAAGCGTTGGCAAAAAGAAAATATTTTAGAAAAAACAATAGCTAATAGAAAAGGAAAAAAAGATTGGGTTTTCTATGATGGACCAATCTATGCTAACGCTAAACCTGGAATTCACCATGTTTTTGCTAAAACTATTAAAGATACCTTCTGTAAATATAAAACCATGTCTGGTTATCGTGTTTTAAGAAAAATAGGACTTGATACACATGGTTTACCAATTGAAGTAAATGTTGAAAAAAAACTTGGCTTCAAAAGTAAAGCCGACATTGAACAATTTGGTATTGAAAATTTTTGTAAAGAATGTAATAAAGCAACTGCTATAAATATTGATGAAATTAATAGTGTAACTGATATAATGGGTCAATTTATTGATTGTAAAAATCCCTATGTAACTTGTTCAAATGAATATATTGAATCAGAGTGGTGGATTATTAAACAAATGGCCGAAAAAGGCTTATTATATCATGGTAATAAAGTACTATGGTATTGCCCACGTTGTGGAACTGAGTTATCTGCTAATGAAGTATCTCAAGGATATGAACAAGATTCTGTTAATACAGTAATTGTTCCGTTAAAGAAAGTTGACGAAGATGTTTACTTCTTAGCTTGGACAACCACACCATGGACTTTAATTGCCAATGTTGCTATCTGTGTTAATCCTGATTTAACTTATCTTAAAGTAGCATCTCAAGGTTATAAATTTATTTTAGCTGAAAGTTTAGCGTCTCAAGTTTTAGGTGATGAATACGAAGTCATTGAAAAATATCAAGGAAAAGACCTTGTTGGTATCAAATATGAACAATTAATGCCATTTGTTAAAGTAGAAGGTGGCCGTGCTCATGAAGTTATTGCTGATAACTACGTTACTGCTGAAGATGGAACTGGCATTGTTCATATTGCCCCAGCTTATGGTGCTGATGATAATCGTGTTTGTCAAGAAAATGGTATTGGATTTGTAAACCCAGTTGGCTTAGATGGTTGTTATACTGAAGGACCATGGAAAGGACGTCTTGTTACCGATAAAGATCTTGAAATTGAAATCATTAAATGGTTAAAAGAAAACGATAAGCTATTCAAAAAAATTAAGATAACTCATGATTACCCACATTGTTGGCGTTGTCATTCCGCTTTAATAAGCTATCCAAAACCAGCTTGGTATATCAAAACAACAGCATATAAAGATAAAATAATCGCAGCTAACAAAAAAATTAACTGGTATCCTTCATACGTTGGTGAAAAACGCTTTGGTAACTGGCTTGATAACATGGTTGATTGGGGAATCTCTCGTAATCGTTATTGGGGCTGCCCACTTCCAGTTTGGACTTGTGAATGTGGTCATGTTCACGTTGTTGGTTCATTAGAAGAACTTCAAAATAATATTATCGAAGATATTGATGTTAGAAAGATGGAACTTCATCGTCCATATGTTGATGAACTACACATCAAATGTCCAGATTGTGGTAAAACAATGAGTCGTGTTAAGGATGTCTTAGATGTTTGGTTTGACTCTGGTTCAATGCCATATGCACAATTCCATTATCCTTTTGAAAATAAAGAATTATTCGAATCGCAATTTCCAGCTGATTTTATTGCTGAAGGCCTTGATCAAACAAGAGGATGGTTCTATGTTTTACTAGTTATATCAACAATTATTTCTGGCGAATCAAGCTTCAAAAATGTTGTTGTTAATGATATGATGTTAGATCAATATGGTAAAAAGATGAGTAAATCAGTTGGTAATATAATTGATCCAATTCAAATAATGAGTCAATATGGAGCAGATACTATTAGATGGTACATGATGTATGTATCACCGGTTTGGACTCCTTTAAAATTCGCTGAAACTGGTGTTAAAGAAGTTTATTCTAAGTTCTTTAATCCATTAAAAAATACTTATTCATTCTTCCAAACATATGCTAATATTGATAGCATTGATATCAAAAAATGCCAAGTTAAATATGAAGATCGTGAAGAAATAGATAAATGGTTACTATCTAAATATAATCGTTTATTAAAGGACGTTTTACAAGAATATGAAAACTTTGATTTAAATAATGTTACTCGTTTAATAACTCAATTTGTTTCAGATGACTTATCTAATTGGTATATTAGACGTAATCGTGATCGTTTCTGGTCATCAGAACTAGATAACTCTAAAAAAAGTGTTTACATAACTACATATGAAGTTTTAGAAGGACTATGTCGTCTATGCGCTCCAGTTATTCCATATGTAACTGAAGAAATTTATACTAAGTTAACAGGTGAAGAATCTGTTCACTTAGCCGATATGCCAACTTATAACGAATCACTAATAAATGAAAATATTGAGTTACGTATGGATTTAGTTAGAAGTCTAATTTCAATTGGTCGTTATGTTCGTGAAGAAACTAAGATTAAAGTAAGACAACCTCTTCAAGAAGCTATTTTAGATGGTAAAAACAAAGATTTAATTAGTGACTTACTACCATTAATTGAAGAAGAATTAAATATTAAAAAAATAATTTTTGTTGATGATTTAAATGAATATATGAACTTATCAGTTAAACCTAACTTTAAAGAAGTAGGTAAAGTATTTGGACCATTAATTAAAGAATTCCAAACCAAACTAGCAGAATTACCATCAGAAGAAATAACCAAACTTCAAAAAGGTGAAAACATCACAATGATGATTGGTGATAGTGAAAAAGAAATAACGCCAGAAATGGTTGACATTCGTATTTCTTCTAAAGAAGGTTTTAATGTTGGTATGGAAAATAATAACTTTATAATTCTTGAAACAACCTTAACTGATGAACTAATTCTCGAGGGAATCGCCCGTGAAATGATTTCTAAAGTTCAACAATTACGTAAGACTAAAGACTTTAATGTTGCTGATCGTATTACTCTTTACTATTCAGGAGATGAACAAATTGATAAATGTCTTTCATCATTTGCTGAATACATTAAAGCAGAAACTCTTTCTGTTGAAATAATAAAAGAAGATAACTTACCAGAAAAATATGATTTAAATGGTCACGATTGTTATATTGATGTCAAAAGAAAATAATAAAATCACTCTATTTTAAGAGTATAAATAAGAAACTAATGCCAAGTCATTAGTTTTTTTTCTTGTGGAAGATTGCATTAAATTTTATTCTGTTTTATACTAAAAAATAGGAGTAGTTATGAAAAAGATTTATATAGTTTTAACGTATACGGGAACTTTTCTTTCACGAATAGTTAACATATATACAGGTAAAAAATATTCACATGTATCTATTTCATTAGATAAAAATTTAGAATACATGTATAGCTTTGGTCGTTTAGATGCTTATAATCCTTTTATAGGCGGTTTTGTTCATGAGTCAACTAAATATGGAACTTTTAAACGTTTTAAAGATACTATTACTAAAATATATTCACTAGAAGTAAGTGAGAAAAATTATAATAAGATTATGAAAACTATTAAAAAAATTGAAATAGATAAAGATACATATAAATTTAATTTAATTGGTTTATTTGCAGTTGCTTTAAACTTACGTATTAGACGAAAAAAATGCTTTTATTGTGCTGAGTTCGTCAAATACGTTTTAGATACTTCTAACCTTAATTTAAATTTACCAGATATAATAAAACCAGATGATTTTGCTAAAATAAATGGTGCTTCTTTAATCTATAGTGGTAAGTTAATGGAATTTTAGAAGAAAGAATATGAAAGAGCTTAAGCTCTTATTTTTAGTTGTCTTCTATATCTTTTTATTTAAGAAATTACTTCTTACGTCGTTAGTATAAATAATTTTGTCTTTCTAAAATAAGAGAAATTTTTTGTGGTTAATCTTCTCTATGTTATAATAACTCCTACAATAGCCAATATTATTAAAAATTACGAAGTCAATTTTATTAAAATAAGTAATAATTTATTTCTTTAATATTACCACAAAACAATTGTCTTTTTTTTAATATTATCTTATAATAAAAGCAAGATAGGAGATAAAAATGAAAAAGAAAATTATTTTTACAATTATTAGTTTTTTTGCATTATTTTCCTTAGTACTTGGTGAAGAATCTATTCTTGGTAATAAAGTCATTACGCAACTTGATAATTCTAATAACATTACTAATATTTCCTATACAGAAAACAATATCTTAATTACCACAACGAATGGTTCTGATACTTATTTAAATCTTTATGATCAAGAATATCATAAAATTGCAACCAAAAAATTAAATAATACAACTGTATATGATTTACAAAAAATAAATGAAACTTTTTATTTAGTTGCCTTAAAAGATAATAATTTATCTCTATATAATTTTGATACTAACTTACATATCATAAACAGCATATCTGATAATGATATAATAACAGCTCCTAAAATAAAATTAAATTATTATGATAACAAAATATATTTACTTTTTTTAACAGATGATAATGAACTTTATCAAAATGAAATTTTAATTTATGATACTAATTTATCTTATTTAGAAAATAAAAGATTTAGTGATTTTGATGAATCGACTTTACAAAATATTTTTAAAGAAAATTATTATCAAATAAAACTATCATCTAATATAGATAATCCTTATGAAAAAGTCTTAATAATGAATGAATACTTAGTAGCTTCATCTATTAATGAAAATAATCAACCAATAATAACACTCTTAGATAAAGATACCGATATTATATGGCAAAAAGAAATTAATGATAGTACCAAAATTATTGATTTTCAAATAATTAACAATAAGATAATAATACTAACAGAAAATACTCTTAATACTTTTGACTTTAAAGGAAATCAAATTCAAAGCATACCTCTTGATAAAGAATATTCAATGTTAAAAATAGTTCAAAATAACTTAGCTCTTATAAGTAATAATAATATTACCAATTATAATTTAACATATCATATATCTCAAAAAGAAAGTATTTATGGTAAAATTATTATTTCAAGTACAGCTCAATCTTATGAAAAACTAAAATATGAAGTAATTCCAAATTCTGGATACAATATTAAGAATGTTATTATCAAAGATGAATATGGTAATATCATTCCAGAAAATAGTAATCAATTTATCATGCCTTCTAGTGATATTACTATAGAACCTGTATATGAAGAGACAATTAGCAATCCTAATACAGCTGATATAAATATTATTTTGACAATTGCTATCGGCCTTATTTTTTGTATAATATTAATAAAAACATATCGTGAATATAAATGGTTAAAATAACAGTTTTTGCTGTTATTTTTATTTTTTATGATATAATAAAATCAGAATAGGGTGATAATATATGCCAGAAAATAATAATGATAATTTTAATTTACCAAATTTAAAAAAACAACCAGAACCAGCTCCTTCCACCAAACCAATTATTGAAATACCTCAAGAATATTATGATAAATTAGCCAAAGAAAAAGCTGAAAAAGAAAAAATGCAACAGGCAGCCATAGTTCAACAACAAAATAAAGACGAATTTAAACGTTCAAGCAATAAATTTATCTTTAATATCTTACTAAATGCTATCGCTATTTTTGCAATTTTATATTTAATGACGAAGTATAACAAACTAATAATAATTGCTATGCCTCTTTACTTTATTTTATATACTTTTATTAAAGCATCAAAAGAAAAAAAAGAATGTACAGCTTCAATATCTGTTTTAATAGGTGGAATAGTTAGTGCTGTTGTATGTTTCATCGCTGCTGGATTCATCAATGAAAATTTGCGTGATTATTATGATTATTATGCTGTAGCATCTGTTGTAAGTGCTTTTGTTGGCATGTTTATATCTAATATTATTACACAAATAGTTGCAAATAAAGAAAATATTAAAGCTTTGCAAACTCTAGCATATATATCTTTCTTTGTTCTATTGTTTGGTGGTTCTTATGTACTTTACTTAAAATATCCAGAACAAATTTTACGTTATATCTTTATGCAAAAAACAGAAATCCTTGCTGAAACAGAAGAAGAATTTATTATTAAAACTTTAAAAAATCGTTATGGTGTTACTTTCACTTGTGAAAAGCCTAAAAATCATATTGATGGCCAAAATCAAAAATTTACCACTAGGATTTGCATTGATCCTGATAATCGTGAAATAAATGTTACAAGTACGGAATATAATCAAAATGAAGTTTTATATACAGTACAAGATGAATATATTGATATTATTTTCTTAAATGACATTAAAGCATCATTAGCTGAAAAAATTAAAGCAGTTACAGATGCCACAAATGTTACAATCAGTATCTATCCTAAAGAATATTGTAGCTTTGTTGGTGATTGTGTTGATTCAGATTCATATTATGAAAATTATCAAGAAGAAAATGATCGTGATAAACTATTTGAAAATAGTAAAAAAATGGATTTTACAAAATATCTTGATGAAAGTGCTGAAAATTTTATTAATGATTATGGTTTTGGCTTTCAAATAGCTGTGTATGGTAACTATAGCGGACTTCAAACATCCAACTATGAAAAAGTAGTTGAAAGTATCTTAGAAGTTATGAATACAACTGGTTATCAAAATAAAAATGGTTATGAAATAACTTTAAGAAACTCTGATGAATTAAAACAAATCATGTATAAAGTAACAGGTTCAAAAAGTGATGATGGAACATTCAAAGATCCTAAAATAGCTAAATAATTAGCATATAAAAAGCCAATATATGGCTTTTTTATATGCTAAGAAATTATAAAATATTGCTAAATTTTCATTATAATATTATTTAACAAAAAAGATTGCTTATCATATAAGAGCAATCCTTTTCTATAAAAACTTCTTTAAATTTTCAACAGCTTTCTCTTGCATATCTACATATTCACGTAATAGGGAAGTGATATCTTTCGGAGTATCTTTATGATTTAAAAGTCTTCTACCTTCAATAATTCCCATATTTGTTCCTTGTAAAATTAACTCAGCAATTTTTGAAGAACTTTCATCTACCAATAATCTAATTTCTATTCCATACCATGTCATTACTTTATTCATTGTACTTGTTTCATGCGGAGAATCATCGCTATAATCAGGATAGATTTTTTTGATTTTTTTATAAACACTATCATAATCTTGATATTGTTTAGTTAACTCTTCCTTCAAAGCTTTATCATTAACTTTTTCTAATGTAAAAGCAATTGCATCTTTTCCCATACAAGCACCTTTACATAATTCATCTAAAACATTCTTTTCATTTTCATTCATTAAACATCGCCTCCATCCTTATTATTTTCATAATATCTTAAAATATACATCTCCTAAATTCTTATCATCTATCGTTCCTTGATATTTTATCTTTCTATGTTACTGTTTTCCTTGAACAATCTTTTCCTTATCGTAATTGTTCACTTAGTACGCAAAAAAAATTTAGAACCACTTTTTATTCTGTTTATCTTAACATATAGTTTTGCTTATTATACTTTAAAACCATTGCCAATTCCTTTATTTGAATAATCTCTAACTAATATTTATGGTCTAAAATAATTATCTTTTTCTTCCTTTCCAAATCAAACTAAGTAAAATAGTTCCAAAAAAGATATAATATGAGTAAGCTTTAACATATAAAATATAAATATAATTTTTATTTAAAAAATTATTTACCAAGATAAAAATACCTATTAAAATTAGTACAAAACTTCTTTTATTTAAGTCATCTTTCAATACTTTACTACAAAATAAACTACCAATAATAATATTAATTATCCATTCCATAATTAATATATTTTCGACATTACTTATATAATCTAAAATATTAATCTTTTTAAGAATTAAATATTCTGGAAAACGGAGAATACTAGCAAAATCACCATCATATATTCCTAAAATATCGAAGATAACAAATATAATACTTAAACATCCTAATATATAACCAATACTAACATCTTTAAATTTTAAATTATCTTTGTATTTCAGTAACATTAAATTAGGTGTTAAACTAGCTCCTGTAAAGACAATTATGCCTTTTATAAAACTAGTAAAATTGGTTTTAAAAAAAGGTAATAAGTTATTTAAATTAATCAAAGAAGGTAATGAAATTAACATAAAGAAGTATACAATAAAAGAAAAACCAATAAAAATTTCACTACATCTACCAATTACTTTCATCTCTTTTTTAATTCCAAATAATGAAACTATTACTAGAATAATTAAGATTAAAAATGGTGGTGTATTATAAAGTAAATAAGTACTAGTTAAAATAGTATCACCGAGCCATACAATACTAAGCGTAAAAATAGCAATAATAATTTCCCATAATTTATTAATACTGCCTTTTTTATAAAATAAATATAATAAAAAATAACCAAGTAACATTCCTAGAAAACTATTTAACATTAACGTATTATTACTAATTCCAATTAATAAACTTATTCCTCCTCCTAAGAATAAAACTCTTGTTAGAAGAAAACTAAGTATTATATACTGCTTCTTGTTAATCATGAATCACCTCATATATAGCTCCATTTTTACTTACTTTAATATTTGTATTTATTTCATAGTTAACGTTATTTATGTTTTTTTGATACTTTTTATAATAAAGGTTTCTAAAGCCTAAAACATCACTTTCATCATTTCTTGTAACTTCAATAAATTCTTTGATTTCCTCATATATTACTTTATTTATTTCTTTTTCTAATTCTTCATAGCTTTTTTTCTTTTTTAAATTAATATCTTCGTTTATTTTCTTTACTTTGCCTAAGCCCTTAACATTAATTGTTATTTTATCTTTTTCTACTTTATAAGTAATTTTTTTATCATATATACTTAAGATATTGTCATTATTTTCAAATTCAATATTTTTACTTTTTAACATTAGAAAGTTAAAAATACGATTATTATATTGGCCCATCATTTTATCTTTTTTAAAATAGCCGATATTTCCTAAGTCAACATTTTTGCCACTTATTTTGACATAGGGTAGGATAATATCAATTTTATCATTATATAAATTACTAGCAATGATATCAATATTGTCTAAGGTATCAGCATCCATATTCGATTTAATTGTATCAACGATAATATTACTTATTGCATCGCCATTATTACTGGCTTTTAAAATTTTCTTTGGTTCTTTAGCTACAATAGTAAAAAAGGATGTACTAAGACTAATTTCTCTAACTAAATAATCAACGACATCACTAATTCCTTTTTCGGCTAAGTCCTCGCCAATAATAAGTAATTTAACATGTTTTAAATAAACACTTTTACCAGCATTATTAATTGCTTTATTAATTGCTTTAGCAAACATCTTATCTTGTGCTTTAACGATACTTGTAGTTGCACTTTCACTTTTCTTATTTTTGATTGTTTCAAAATAAACGACATATTCATCATCAACATAGTCCACGCCAATACTATTAATAATATTAATATCATTTAATTCTCGATAATCAAAGCATCCCGTTACCATAAATAAACAAAATAAAATAAGTATTATTTTTTTCATCTTTTCACCTTATATTCATTATTAGATAATAATTTACTTCGTTTCATATCTTTACTTTTTCTTAATACGGTTTTAAATAAGTATGTTTTATCAAATGGCGTTAGGGGATACAAATATGGTTCTTCAAAGCTTTCCATACTAGCTATTTGCAAGACAATGATAAATAAACAACAAAGCATGCCATAAAGACCTAAAAAGCAAGCACTTATTAATAAAGCTAAGCGATAATAACGTAAACCGTTAATTAAATCACCATTCGTAAATACTAAAGCTGAGATGAATGTTAATCCAATGATAATAATCATAATCGGACTAGCTATATTAGCATTAACGGCTGCTTCACCTAGAATCAATGCTCCTAATATTGAAATTGAACTTCCATAACTAGAAGGAAATCTAATATCACTTTCACGTAAGATAGAACAAACAAAAATCATAAAAATAGCTTCAAAAGCTGAGGGAAAGGGCACACCATTCCTTGCGGACTGAAAAGATAGTAATAAATTTAATGGGATAGCTTCTTGATTATAATTAATAATTGAAATATATAAAGCCGGCAACAAGATGGTAATAAATAAGCAAGAAAATCTTAACACTTTTAAAAGATTTATATTAATAGGTTTAACATACAAATCTCCTTGGGGATTTATAAAATCAACAAAAAAGGCTGGCATTATTAAAGCATAAGGTGAATTATCCGCTATTAAAACAATCTTTCCTTCTAAAAGAGCACTACTAACTTTATCCGGTCGTTCTGTTTTTAAAATTGTTGGCAATGTATCTTTTTGATCACCAATTAATGTATGTAATGCCTCGATATCAACCAAACCATCTATATCTAAAGCTTCTAGCTTTTTTTGAATAAATTCGACATGTTTTTTCTTGGCAATTCCTTTTATATATAGTAAAGATAACTTTGTTTTACTCTCACGCCCAATAAAAAAATCTTCATTAATCAATTTTTCACTTTTTATTCGTCTTTTTATTAATCCTAAATTCATTACAATATTTTCATTAAATGAATCTTTAGGACCATTTACCGAGGGCTCAGAATTGGGTGGGGACACAGCACGATATAGTTCAGCTTTAACTTCACAAACTAACATTTCTTTATCATTATAAACTAAAGCATAGCCATTTAATAAATAAAAACTTATTTGTTTTCTTTCCGTTAAAAAAACGATACTTGGTCCACTTACCACATCACGTAAATAAATATACTTTTGATTTAAAGCAATATTTTTTAAAATGTACTCATTTATCTTATTACTACTACAAAGACTTTCTAAGTAAACTACTTTAACATCAGCATTACTTTTATATTTTAAATCACTACTATTATTAAATTCTTTTTTTAGATACTCATACATAGTTATCACCATTTTTATTATTACCAATAATTACTAAAATATTATCTTCTTTAAAATAAATAAGAAAAAATATCATAAATAGTTTATAATAAGATTGAGGTTTTTTATATGAATGACATTAAAATAGAAAAATTAGATAACCAAGGTCGTGGTATTTGTTATATAGATTCTAAAATTACTTTTGTAAAAAATGCTTTGCCAGGGGAAATTGTTAACTTAAGAATAATTAAAGAAACAAAAAAATATAATGAAGCAGTTGTTACTAAATATCTTACTAAAAGTTCTAAGCGTATTCCATCACTATGTCCTTATGCCGATAAATGTGGAGGTTGTCCTCTTCTTACTATGAATTATGAAGATACCTTAGTTTATAAAAAAGAAAAATTAGAAGATATTTTTTATAAGTATACTCATCTTACGATGGATATACCAATTATTGCCAACCCTAATCCTTTACATTATCGTAATAAAATAACTTTAAAAGTTATTAATAGTTCTTATGGTTACTATGAATCTTCTTCTCATGATTTTATAAAAATTACAACCTGTTACTTAGCATCTCCTGAAATAAATGACGTTATTAAAGATCTGAAGTATTTAAATTTACAAAATGGGGAAGTAACGATTCGTTCTAACTATCATCAAGAATTATTAATTTGGTTAAAAACAACTGAGAATCCTAAGATTGACATTAATTCACTAAAAAATAATCATAAAATAGTTGGTATCATTTTAAATAATGAAACAATATACGGTGAAAATAAATTTGTTGAAATAATTAATAATTACTTCTATACGGTATCTTATGATTCTTTTTTTCAAGTAAATCGTTATGTTTGTTCTCTTATCTTTGATGAATTAAAAAAATATGTTAATAAAAACGAAGTTGTTTTAGACTTATATTGTGGTGTTGGTACCTTAGGTATCAGTGTTTCAAAAAATACTCGTAAAATTTATGGTATTGAAATTGTTAAAAATGCTATTTTAAATGCTGTTTCCAATGCCCAAATTAATAAAGTCGCTAATGCTTATTATATGCTTGGCAATACCTCTAAAGTATTACCTCAAATTAAAGATCAGATTGATACTATAATTGTTGATCCACCTCGTTCGGGTTTAGATAAAACTTCTTTGAAGACCATAATCGCTTTTAAACCAACTAAGATTATTTATATTTCCTGTGATCCTATTACTTTAGCTCGTGATTTAAAAGAACTTTTAAATTTTTATGAAATAAAGACTTTAAAAGGCTTTGATATGTTTTCATATACTTACCATGTGGAGAGTGTCTGTTTGATGTCAAAAGTGCAGGACTAAAGTCACCCAAACCGTTAAAAAAAACAAGCTATCTGCAATAATATTTATTGGATTATTGCTTACACATTTTCATAAGTGAGGAGAACCAAAATGAACGAAATCGTAAAAGAAGAAAAATTGATGGATTTAAATAGACGTTTTAATAGAGAAAAAATAAAGAAGTTTCAGATTTTAAATGGTGCGCAACTCAAGTATATTGCATTTCTTTCAATGCTAATAGACCATGTAAATAACGGGATAGTTGCACCGCTTTTAGATGGCAAAGGAGCGCTTCTATATATTTCAAATATATTTTCAATTCTAGGAAGGATTGCCTTTCCAATATTTATATTTTTCGTTGTGGAAGGATTTTTCAAAACCAAGAATACGAAAAAATATCTTATAAATTTAATTTTATTTGGAATTATTGCAGAAGTTCCATTCGATATATTCACTTCAAAAGTGTTTTACAATCCAAATTGGAACAATATAATGTTCACATTAGCCCTTTGCCTAGTAACGGTTTGGATAATCGATGAGCTTAAAGGCAAGATAAAAAATAAATTTCTTTGGTACGGAATTTCTGTTGTAATCGTGATGGCATTCGGACTTTTGGCGATGCTACTTAGCCTTGACTACGACTATCACGCAATCATCATTGCCTATGTTTTCTATATTTTCTACGATAGACCTGTGATGAGTGCTGCAATTGGATATATTTCTATAATCAAGGAGCTATATTCATTCTTAGGATTTGCTATGACCATAACATACAATGGCAAGAGGGGTAAACAGTACAAATGGTTAAATTATCTCTTCTATCCAGTTCATCTTTTAATAATTGGGATCATTCGTTTTTACTTTAATCTCTAATTATGCCACAGTTAAGACTTGCTATTTATAAGAAATTATTGCTTCATAAGTATACCGAAGACAGAGCCACCAAGGAAACCAACAACATCTTCGATATTACACAAAAGAGAAGTGCGTGGAATTTTTGTGGCATTGATAATTTATCAGACTTTTCATTTGGGGATGATGTGTTTTTGAAGGGCTACATATGTCCACAATGCGAAGCAGAGATCGAAGAGGATTATGAACTTGAACAAGAGGAAGAATTTCAATCCAGAATTGAAAAGGCTCTTAAAATGAATAATCTAATAAAATAGCTTATTTTCGCAAGAGGACTGAGTAGATAATTAAGAACAAGAAAAGACGCTATAACCGTTGAAAAATAGTGCTATAACAGACTATATATGAAATAGCCTAATAATTTCACGTGGAATGTGTTACTGTGCTATGTCGTAAAAATCTTATAGAATAATGACTTTGTAAAATTATAAACCTTAAAAATTTCATTTATTTTGTTAAAAATTATTATGTTTGATTAAATTAGAAAAATAATTTGATATATACGATGCATAATAGTTTTAATGGAAATTTTTAAGTTATCAGAAGAAAAGATAATAATTATTGATAATTATACCGGAAAAGACTTACTTGATATATTAAGAATATTCATAAAAACTATTAATAGTTTCGTCCAATATAGATGACACTCAATAGAAAAAATATTTAACATAGTATAATAATGCATCCTTATACAGCCTCAGACCATATGTTATTTGTATAAAACTATCGCTTTGTTAAATTTAAATAAGAAAATTTTATCTGTTTTTATAGTTTTATAAATAGATGTTTTTTTATATAATGAATAAAATTTTATTTCTAACAAACTTCATGTTATACTTAAAATGTAATTATATGGAGGAAAATAAAAAATGAATTTTGAGGAACTAGCTTTAATAAAGAATGCTGATGATTTAAAAAAATTTGTAGACAAGGAAATTGCTAACGCTATTAATAACACTGAACATGAAAATGTGATAGGTATGGAACACATATTACCGCATAAAGGTTTTATAGACAATAATACTAAAATATCAAATGTTGATTCTGATTGGATAATTAATGATAATAATTATGCTTATTATTTTTTTGATGGGTTAAGAAAATGTGAAATAAAAAATATTAGTGATGCTTTGAATAGAGTTTATTCTTTTACTATATTTTATTTTGGAGAATATACTAAGCCAGAAATAAGAGAACAAATAATAAGGAGTACTCCACCTGGAAAAAGGATAGATATTTCTTCTTTAGCTAGAAAAAATACAGCAATATGCACTGAACGAGCCGCTATTGTGCAAAATTTAGTTACCTTGTTAGGCGTAGAATCATATTTTGTTGTTGGTAATATCTATGATAAAGATGAGCAAGTTCCGCATGCTTATAATATATTGAGAGTTAATGAGAAATTTTATTTATATGATGTGAGTAAAGATATTCAGGTAGAGATTAATGGTCGAATTAAGTATCAGCCTTACATTAAAGCAATAAATATAGAACAAGTACAAACTTTGTTTAATGCCGGTCAAATAAATACTGGAGATAGAACATATGATTCCTTTGGTAAATATAATATTCAAATAAGTGAAGAAGGCAAAAAAATTAGGTAATCATTTTAAAGCCAAAAAATAAAGATCATAGTAAAAATTGTATTTATTTAGTTTATACACTATAACATAGTCAGTTATAAAATAACAAGAAATTAATTATAATATGTGTTCTAATCATGTAGAAAGTCTTTTCATTTTAGAACACAAATAAAAATTTATATTGAACGAAAATTAAACTATTCAGAACTTATCAAGAAAAAATAAATGTAACTGACATATTGTAACATCTTGTAATAATGGTTGTTCTAAAAAAAATAAAAATAGAAATTTGCAAAGGAAAATTAAAATGACAGAATTAGAATTTGAACAAAGAGTTAGAGAATACTATTCAAAATATACTGGGAAAATGCCAAATTGGGAAGAATATCAAAAATTGAAAAGTGCTGCATTAAAATATAATTTTGATTTAGATGAAATATGGAAAAAACTGCAAGAAAATGAAAAAATTCTTAAAGATGTAATTCAAAATAGGAATGTTGAAGATCCAATAACTGACGAATTAAGTGAGGGTTTTATTGAACAATATATTGCAAAAGGAATTTGTTCTAATTATATACTACATTTAAAGTCTGAAAAAAATAGAGGAAAAGACACAATAAATCAATCCTCAAATTTTGTAAGAAATTGTGGAATAGAAGCAATGGTTGAAGGAATAAAATTATTTATAAAAAAGATAGAATCTGGTGATCAAGTTAATTCATATTATTTAAATAAAGTAAACTTTTTATATCGATAGAAAGTTTCGACTTGTTTAGAAAGGAAACAATTATGCTAATAGTAGAAGTTGGTTTTGAATTAAAAGAAAATTTTGAGTATTATGATAAATTACTAAAAAGTAATGGTTTAAATAATGATTTTAATTGCTTAACTCATGATATATATTTTACTAATCAAAACTTAGATGACTTATCTGAAAATGAAATGAAAGAAAAATGTATTAGGCTTAGGAGTGTAAATGGAACAGACTTTAAAGTACAAAATTCATTCGATGTTATCGCTGAAAGTACAATTCCTATAAATAATATAGATTTATTTGAAAAAACTATGTTTGATAAAGGTTATAAAAAAGTATTTGATACAAAAAAGGTAGACCATCATTATTTTAAAGAAGGAATGACTAGCAAAATTCAACTCCAAGAAATAGACAAGATTGGTTTATTATTGTATTTTGATAATAAAAAATACTATGGATACACTTTGGAAAAACAAAGAAAGTTCTTGATTAATGAAATTAATAGTTATGGTTTCCATTTTAATTATAGTGATTTAGGATTAGATAAATTAAGAACTTTATATTACAAAGAAAAGAAATATAGCTTAAATCAAAATGCATAATATTATAAATCATCACCCTGAAGAGAACGGATAACCCGTTCTCACTTTTTTTATCCCATAAAATAAGGGATTGTGAGGTATCATTATTGTAAAAATAATTTTAGGTACAATTTAGGTACAAAAAAATATGATTTTATAATAATTTATTGAGAAAAAGTGACGAAAATGTCAAAAATTCTCAATGAGTTTTTTTCACAATGATACGGACAATACTGATTCCATCCGTATGATTGTAATTGTATTATACCGCAAACGGTAGGATATAATTGGTGCACAATCATGATATAATAGTAAATAAGGAGATAGCTTATGGAAAAGGAGAAAGAAATAATAGAGGTAAATAAAATTAAATGTAAAAAATGTGGAGATATAATTGAATCCAAGAATACTAATGATTATAAAAAATGTTCTTGTGGTGCTGTTGCGGTTGATGGTGGTAAAGAGTATTTAAAAAGAATTGGTAATGAGAAGGATTATGAAGAAATGTCAGTAGTAAACTAATATAGTTAAAATAGTATCGAAAACACTTGACAAAACATATAATTAAATATATTATATATTTTCAAATTATCAATTGATAATTTTTTAAAAATGATGTATACTATAATTGGTGATATGAATTGGAAGTGTCAGAAATATTATTAAAAACAAAATCATCCATGAAATCTGGAAATTATGACATGGTTCCAACAGTAAAAAATAGAAATTCAAAGCGTAAATATGGATTATCACAATATGACATTGAAGATTATATTGCCAGTTTAGAAGCAGAGGATTTATATAAAGGACCAGAGCCAGATCGAGATTGCCCAGGGGAAGAATTATTCATCTTTAAAAAAGAGATATTATCTAATGTTATATTTTATACTAAGTTGAAGTATAAGAATAATCAAATTAAGATTTTATCTTGTCACGAGGATGAAAATTAGGAGGGATAATTATGGATAGTAGAGAAAATGTTAAAACAAGAAGAATTGAAGCTAATGTTAAGGGGAAAATTATAGAATTTGATGAATATTACGTGATTGACCCTGCAACAGGTGAAGAAGTATTTGATAGAAACATTGAGATTGAAAATGATGCCAGATTATATGACATATATAAAAAACAAATGAACTTATTAACTTCTTCAGAAATAAAAAATATAAGAAAAAAATATGACATGAATCAAAAAGAATTTGCTTTATCAATTGGTGTTGGTGAAATTACAATACATCGATTTGAAAATGGTTCTATACAAACTGAGTCTGTTGATTCAATTATAAGGCTTAGTGAAGATCCTGATATAATGTATAATTTATTAATTAAAAATCAAGCCAATTTGTCTGATAGTGATTTTAGTTGTTTTCTAAAAAAAATAAGTATTTTAAAAAAATTGAAACATCATAAAATTGCAGATTTTAATATTAATGATTATGTAAATTTGAATTTTGAAACTGAATTAATTAATAATGTTACTAATCAGTTAATTATCGAGTATAATACTCAGATTGATAATGTTAGTAAGAAATATGGTATAGAAGATAATTGTGGGGCAGCAGAGTATATTACACCTTTAAAACTTCAAAAATTATTATATTATATTCAAGGAATGGCTTTAAGAATATATGGAAAGCCAGCATTTACAAATAATATATCTGCATGGCAATATGGTCCAGTTGTGGAAGAAGTTTATCAGCAATACAAAGGTCGCAATCCAATTACTACACCAAAAACTGATTATGAAGTTTCTGATGGATTAAAGAAAATAATTGAATTGGTTGTATCAAGTTATGGACAAATAGAAGCAGGATCATTAATTGATCTAACTCATGACGAGGATCCATGGATAAAATCTATAAATAGTGGTACTATTAGTATAGATCTTATAAAAGAATATTTTAATAAAGTTTACGAATAACTTTTAATTAATGCACATTTATATGTGGTTTTTCACTCTTGTGAGTGCGCCTCCATTTGGAGGCTTTTTAATTGAAAAAAACGATATTTTTTGGTGCTAAATATATACTGTTTTATGTGAATTTGATATAATTAATATGTGAGGCTATGGAATAGCACCTCTTCTAATTATAAAAAGGGAGGAGGTGAAAAAATGGCACAAAAAAACATTCATGTTATAAAAAATAATGATGTGTGGCAAGTAAAGAGAGAAGGCAGCCAAAGAGCAACAAAAAACTTTGATACTCAAAAGGAAGCAATACAATATGCTATTCCAGGCGCAAAAAAAAATCACGTAGAAGTTGTAATCCATGGTCGAGATGGAAAAATACGTGATAAAGACTCTTACGGCAATGATCCAATTCCGCCAAGAGACAGAAAATATTAAAACTTATCAAAATAGAAGATCTCTATTCTATATTTAAAGTATAACATAAGTGGTTACTTAAATGAAATAGCCTCACATTATTTTTATGAGACTTTACACATCATTAGCATCTTCTAAGCTATCTATAACAGAAACAACAGAGTCGAGGGCAGTGCTAAACATATGTGAATATGTATTTAGTGTCTCCTCGATTTTTGTATGTCCTAAATATTTGGCAACCAGAGTAACATTAGCTCCATTGTTTATTAAAAGCGATGCACACGAATGTCTAAAATCATGAATTCTAATAACTTTTAAACCAGCAAGTGTAGCTAGTTTAGTTCTTCTAAGATATATATTAGAATCAGCTATAAGTTTAGCATTAGACACAACAAAGAAATCATCATTAAATCCATAGTAATCTTTTTTATCCTGCTCATAGAGCATTTTAAGGTCATTTAACAAGACTTTAGTAATGGGAACTATTCTTCTGCTATCTCTTGTCTTAGTATCCGAAAATTCAAACTTAACGCGGTTATTTATCTGTGTTATTTGTTTATTAACAGATAATACTTTTTTATCAAAATAAATATCTTTCCAAGTAAGGCCTTTTAATTCTCCTTTACGTAGTCCACAGTAATATAATATTTCAAATACACATTTCCATCTTAGATCTTCTTCATAAGAAATAAACTTTTTGAACTCATCATAAGTATAATAAGCCATTTCCTTTCTACGCTCATTTGAATCTTGAAACTTTGTCATTTTATTATATACTGCTTGAAAGTTTAAGTTATGCCATTTAACACCAAAATTTAAAATAGATTTAAGAAATTTATAAATATCATTTTTATATCTAAGAGATATATTAAGTTTATTTATCTCTCGTTTCCATTGTTCAAATTGCATAATATTAAAATCTTTCACTTTAACAGGAAAGAAGCATTCTATAAACTTTTCCTTATTATCATAACCGTACTTAGTAGTATCTTTCATTATTTCATCAATATGCATTTTAAATTCATCAATAAATCTTTAATGTATATTGTTATCTTCAACTTTATCAGTAGAAGTAACTAAAAATATTCTTTCAGCATCAGATGCTTCCTTTTTAGTTAAATATTTTTTAGATCTGTATTGCTTAGTAGAACCAAATGCATCTTTATAGCTAAACTTAAAATACCAAGCTCTACCATTTTTAGTAGGCTTAGACTCTTTGTAAACTGCCATAATTTCACCAACTTAGTTACTTTAAGAATTAAATGCAACTTTTAAAAAGTTACTATATAAAGTTACATTTACCTTTTTAGGTAACAACTAGATTATTTAATCTTTGCAATATAATAAATTTATGCTAACATATAATTAATAAAACATATTGTATTAAATAATATATAAGTATACTTTAGATCTTAACTTTATAACGTATTTTGAATTTAAGAAACTAACTATCATTTCTTTTTATTATGCAATACATTTGCAGGAGAGATAATATGAAGCAAAAGCAAATTGGTCTTTTTATCAATAAATGCCGAGAAAACAAAAAAATAACTATTGAAGAATTTGCTCAAAAGTTAAATACTACACCTCGTTTAGTAAAAAAATGGGAAAAAGGTAAAAAAATACCAAGTATTGATTATTTACCTAAAATATCAAAAATTTTAAATGTACCAATCATTGATATTCTTAAAGGCGGCAAAGTAAAAAATGATAATGACTTTCTTCTAGCTTTAGATTACTATATCAAGAAAGTAACATCGTTCTATATTCGTCTAACAGCTTTATCTATTTTGATCATCACAATTATTTTCTTTATAATATTTTATAACTTTCAAGAAAATAAAGTATATTATTTTTATGATAGTAATCGTGCATACAATGTAACTGGTTATATAGTAGAAACACCAGTAAATCAGTATTTTACAATAAAAACATTAAAATTTAATAAAAGTTACAAATTGTGTCAAAAAGAAAATTGTCAAAAACTTAAAATTAAAAATCTTTCTTTAAAACTTCATAGCAATGAGAAAGAAATTAGTAGCACTCAAATATACCTTGCTAATTCTAAAAATTTTCTGAAAAATTTAGTTAATAATAATACATTAGAATCTACTAATTTTCAGGATAAAAGTAATCTTTTTCTAGAAGTTACATATCAAACAGATAACAATATAACTGAAACCACTAACATAAAACTAAATGTTAAAAAGATAAAAACTTTATTTAAATAATTTATCAAAAGTTTATGAATTTTTTCATCTTTTAATATATAATAAAAACGCAAGGAGATTAAATGAAGTTAAAACTAAAAAACAGATTATTTTTATATAATATTATGATTATAGTTTGTTCATCACTATTTCTTATTTTTATCTTTACTTATATTAACCAAAATTCCAAGGAAATTTTATATAACATAAGTGAAAATACAGTCGATGAACGTAGTCAAATAATTAAAGAATTACTTGATCCGAAAAGAAAAAGTGAAGAAGTTCAAAAAAATCTTCAGCCATTTAACTATAAACTATATATTTATGATAATAAAGAACTAATATATGGAACAAACAATGATACATTAAATCTTTTATTAAAAAAATATCATTACAAAGGTAATCAAACCCGTATTCTATTCGTTGATAATCGAACTATTATTATGAAAAATATTGATAATAAAATATATTTTGCTGTTCAAGAAAAATTTAAAATTCAAAAGAAGCCTCATGATGTAAATCATATCAGTCCTTTCCGTAAATTCTTACTTACAATTATTGTTTTAATTATTATCATTTTATTTTTATTATTATTCATTACTATTTATTTATCAAATAATCTTTTAAAGAAAGTTATTGAACCATTAAATTTATTAAAAGAGGGTGCTAGCCGTGTTGAAAATGGCGATTTTTCCCAACCTATTATTTATGAAATAGATGATGAATTTGCCCCTGTCATTAATAATTTTAATAATATGCAACAATCTTTAAAAGAAAAAACAATAAAGCAACAGCAATACGAAAAAGCCAAGCAAGAAATGATTAGTGGAATATCTCATGATATTAGAACACCTCTCACCGTAGTTAAAGGTAATATTAAAGGAATTCAAGATGGCGTGGTCAAAACTCAAGTTAAACAAACGGAATAAAATATACTTTAAAGATCAAAATCTTAGTAAATTAGACCTTGATAAATATCGCAATAGTTCAATAGGTATCGTCTTCCAAAGTTATAACTTATTACCTCATTTAACAGCTTCTGAAAATATTATTCTTTCTATGGATATCAATCATTTAAAAGGAATTAATAAAAAACAAAAAGCTATTGAATTACTAAAATCAGTTGGTTTAAAAGAAAACTATGCTGATCGTCGTATTTTAAAATTATCCGGTGGCGAGCAACAACGTGTAGCCATTGCTCGAAGCCTTTCTTATAATCCCCATATTATCATTGCAGATGAACCAACAGGTAACCTTGATAAAGACACTGAAAATGAAATATTAAAAATTTTTAAGGACCTAGCCAAAAAACAAAATAAGTGTATTATCATTGTTACCCATTCTGAAAATGTTTGTAAACAAGCCGATGTAGTATATGAATTAACTAAACAGAAAAAAGAAAAATAATTATTAAATTTTTGCTATAATAAAAGGACTTTTCATAAGTCTTTTTTTGATAAAATATTATAATTATTTTAAATAAAAAAGCATTTCATTAAAATAATCTTTATGTATTGCTTATGTTCTATTGTAGTTATAAAATAAAGATAAGAAAGAACAAGTTTATAATTGTAAGATATCTTATAATATTTTATTTAAAGCTTACATTTAACTTAGTCTTTATCTGAAAGGAATGAAAAATATGGAATTTACTCAAGTTATTCAAGAAAGAACTGCTACTAGAAAGTTTTCTGATAAACCAATTGCCCAAGAAACTTTAAATAATATATTAAATATTGGTCGTCTTGCCCCAACTGCCAAAAATAATCAACCACAAGTTATTTACGTTATCACTAGTCAAGAAGGTCTAGCTAAAGTCGATATGGCTAGCCCATGTCGCTATAATGCTCCAGCCGTTTTAATAATTTGTAGTGATAAAACAAAAGCTTTTATTAATAATGATTATTCGAGTTATGAAACCGATGCTTGTATTGTAGCTACACATTTGATGCTCGCTGCTACTAACTATCAAGTTGATAATATCTGGATTGAAATGTTCGATAAAAAAATTTTAAAAGATGTCTTTGACATACCTTCTAATATAGAACCAATCTGTCTTCTTCCTCTTGGATATAGAGCTGAAGATTGTCCTTTAAATCCATTACATCATGTTCGTAAAGAACTACATGAATATGTGAAATATCTTTAAAAAGAAGGAGAGATTATATGTCTTATCGCCAAACTTATCATTCCAAAATTGGACCTATCTATCTAAGTAGTGATGGCAAGTATTTAACAGGTTTATGGTTTCCTTCAACTAAAGATTCTTTAAAGCATCAAGAAATTCATGAGGAAAAAGACTTACCAATTTTTAAAGAGACTTTTAAATGGTTAGATATTTATTTTAGTGGTCAAATTCCGTCTTTTACACCACCTTATAAAATAGATAATCTCACACCATTCCGTCAAATGGTTATTGATATTATAAATAAAATACCTTATGGTGAAGTTATAACATACAATGACATTGCTAAAAAAATTGCCAAGCAAAAAAATATTAAAAGAATGTCAGCTCAAGCAGTTGGTCAAGCTGTTGGATGGAATCCCATTTGTCTTATCATACCATGCCATCGTGTCATTGGTGCAAATGGTAGTCTTACTGGCTACGGCGGTGGTATCGAAAACAAAATAAAATTATTAGAACTAGAGCATCATGATATAACAAAATTTATCATCACCAAAAAGGAGAGTGCTTTATGAAACGCTGTCCATGGTGTAATTTAGCTAATCCTCTATACGTAAAGTATCATGATGAGGAATGGGGGAGACTAAATCTCGATGAACATTACTTATTCGAAATGCTTATCCTTGAATCTTTTCAAGCTGGTCTTTCTTGGGAATGTGTCTTAAACAAAAGAGAAAATTTTCGCCAAGCCTATGATAATTTTGAACTTCACAAAATTTGTAATTATGATGAAACTAAGATTCAATCACTTCTTGAAAATAAGGGACTTATTCGTAATAAACTTAAAATTAGAGCTAGCATCAACAATGCTCAAATCTTTCAAGAAATTCAAAAAGAGTATGGATCATTTGCTAATTACTTAAAAAAATTCACGAATAATCAAATTATTTATGAATCAGATAAAACAACGAATGAACTATCAGACAGTATTTCTAAAGATTTAATAAAAAGAGGAATGAAATTTGTTGGTTCAACAATAATTTATTCATATTTACAAGCTATTGGGATTATATACGCGCACACTCCTGAATGTTTTATGGCTAAAAAATTATAATAAAATTTTAATCTTTGATAATTTTTTTCTAAAAGGGTGATAGTTAATGTTAAAAATATTTAAAGAAAATAAGATATCTATAATTATGTGGTTAATTTTTGAGAGTGTGGCAGCTTATCTTTTTCTAACTACCAAAAATATTTTTTATTTATTTAATTTTACTTATATTGGAACTTGTCTTGCATTAGCTACTTTTTTTACATCTCATCAAAAAAAATATGCTCGTACTTTTGCCCAATTTAGTATCGGCTTATATATGTTTTTTTATCTAGGAATAATCTGTAAAGAAAATATGCAAATCGAGGGCTTTTGGTATTATCTTTTCTTAGGCGTCTTTGAGGGAGCTACTATTCATTATTTTATTGCTAAAATTGTTGGTCCTCTTTTCTTTGGTCGTGGTTGGTGTGGTTATGCTTGCTGGACAGGGATGGTTCTTGACTTGCTCCCTTATAAAACTTCCACTAAGCGCCATCAAAAACTTAGTTGGATAAGATATATATTCTTCTTTTTATCTTTTATAACTGTTGTTTCTTTATTTGTCTTTAATATTTCTCATAAAGACCAAATTATGTTTTATCTTTTCTTAGCAGGTAATCTTCTATATTATGTAATAGGAATTACTTTAGCTTTTATCCTAAAAGATAATCGAGCTTTTTGCAAATACATTTGTCCTATCACTGTTTTTCTAAAACCAGCTAGTAATTTCGCTTATCTTAGAGTAAAATGTGATCATCAAAAATGTATAAAATGCCAAAAATGTCTTAAAAATTGTCCAATGAATGTTGATATATTAGATAATTCACCTAAAAGAAAAAATAAAACTGAATGTATTTTATGTTGTAATTGTATCAAAAATTGTCCTCAAAAAGCCTTAAAACTCTAATATTGTATCTTTAACTTCTTTCATGTTATTATATATTTAATAAAATTGAAGGAGGTTTTTTTATGTGTACAGCTATCACATATCAAACAGATAATTTTTATTTTGGAAGAACTCTTGATTATGAGTTTTCTTATGGTGAAAAAATCACCATTGTTCCTCGCAATTATCAACTAAAATTTCGTCATACTAAAACTATGAATAATCACTATGCTATTATTGGAATGGCTCATATTACTGACAATTACCCTTTGTTTTATGAAGCCGTAAATGAAAGTGGACTTGGCATTGCTGGTTTAAATTTTGTAGGTAATGCTTCCTATCAAGAACCGACCATTAATAAAAACAATATTGTTCAATTTGAATTTATTCCTTGGCTTTTAAGTCAATGTCAAAATATTTCTGAAGTTAAAAATTTACTTAAAGAAACTAATATAACCAATGAAGCTTTTTCATCATCTTATCCTGCTGCTCAGTTACATTGGTTAATTGCCGATCAAAACCAATCTATTGTCGTTGAAGCTGTTTCTGAAGGTTTAAAAATTTATGATAACCCCGTCGGTGTTTTAACTAACAATCCATCTTTTGACAAACAATTATTTGCTCTAAATAACTATCGTCACTTAACCAATAAAAATCCTCAAAATACCTTTGGTCAAAACGTAAATTTAGATCTATATAGTAGGGGCTTAGGAGCCTTAGGTCTCCCTGGTGATATATCATCACAATCACGATTTATTCGTGCTTCATTTGTTAAAACAAACTCTGTTTCTTCTAATGGTGAAGTTGCTAGCGTTAACCAATTTTTCCATCTTTTAAATACTGTTGAACAAGTAAGAGGTTGTTGTGAAGTTAAAAAAAATGAATATGAGATAACTATCTATACTTCCTGTATTAATGCAACACAAGGAATATATTATTATACTACTTATAATAATCATCAAATAAATGCTATTGCAATGCATAAAGAAAATTTAGAAAGTCATGACCTTATTACGTATCCTTTAATAGATACCGAACATATCAATCATCTAAACTAACAAAAAAATATCAACTCAACTTTTAGTTCGTGTTCAATATTCACTATTTAATATATAGTTATAACAAGAAAGGAGTTAAACTATATGGATCAAATTAAAATAGGTAAGTTTATTAGTCAATGTCGCAAAGAAAAGAAACTTACGCAAACAGAATTAGCTGAAAAGCTAAACATTACTGATCGGGCAATTTCCAAATGGGAAAATGGCCTATGCTTACCTGATTCAGGTACCATGCCTACTTTATGTAAAATTTTAAATATTACGATAAATGATCTATTTAGTGGGGAAAAAGTTGATATGAATAATTACCATGAAAAAGCTGAGCAAAATTTATTAGCTATGCAAAAACTAAAGGAGGAAGCTGATAAACGATTACTAAGAACTGAGACCATTATAACGTCGTTAACACTCTTTATTTATATGACGCTTGTAATGATTGTTACTTTTTATGATTTATCTGAAAAAATAAGTACTTTAATTCTTATTCCTTTAACAATCTTTGTCTTTATGATCTGTCTTCTAGCTTTAAGAATCGAACAACAAGCTGGTTACTACGAATGTCAAAAATGCCATCATAAGTATATTCCAACTTATTCTAGTGTTTTTTTAGCAGCTCATATTAATCGAACCAGATATATGAAATGTCCTAAATGTCAACAACGTAGCTGGCAAAGAAAAGTTATTAATAAGAATGACTGAAAATATCTTAATTTATTCCTAAAGGTAAGTATGTAACAAAAAAAGTGCATACTTCATTTTTTTTGTCTTTTTTTATAATTAAGACAACAAAGAAAAAGAGCGCTCATATCTTTGCAAGAAGGAGTGAAAAAATGAAAATACTAAAATAAAATTAAATAAAGGAGAAGTCATCGTCTATGACTTTGGAAATATTAAAATACATAACTATGATAGTCATGACCAAATAAATGATCAAGTTATCATGTTAGAAAAAAATAACCAAATAATCGTTATTGAATCACCAGCTTTTTATGATAATATTACAGAACTAGAATCATATTTAAAAACTTTGAATAGCAAGATATCTGGAATGTTGCTTTCTTATCATATGAGTGGAGGAACTTTCTTAAAAGATAATAAAAAATATGCAACTCATTCAGCTTCTGAGTATGGTCATGAAGGAGGAGGAAAGGCTTTAACTGATAACTTTACTAAAGCCTTTGGTCAATCTTTTGATAACAATATTCATAATGTAACTGATTATATTAATGATGGTTCTCTTACTATCGCTGATATCAACTTTAATATAATTTCTACCAGTGAAGCCTTTGATATTGAGATTCCTGAAATAAATTGTCTATATACTCATATGCTAGGTAGTGATTGTCATTCTATTATTGCCGGTGTTAATCATGCTAATGCTACGCTAGAAACTTTAGAAAGCTATCTTAAAAAGATTATAATTTAATCTTAACCTCCCATTATATTCCCGAAACAATAAATGCTGTTAATACTAAAATATCTTATATTAAAAACTTATTAAACATTGCTAGTACTTGTAGCACCAAGGATGAAATGATTGAAAAAGTTAAAAAAGAATATTCCAATTATAGTGGTATCAATTACCTAGAAATAATCGCCGGTTTCTTCTTTTCAAACAATGAATAAGTGAAGGAAAATTCACTCATTTTATACTTACCAAAAAGTACGTACTTACCATTTTTGCTATTTGCTATATGATGCTAAAATGAAATTAGGAAGTGATACTATGTCTAAAACTTATACAAATTGTCCAGTTGAATATACTGCTTCAATTATTTCTAATAAATGGAAAGTCCTAATTTTAAGAGATTTAATTACTGGTACAAAAAGATACAATGAACTAAATCATTCAGTTGTGGGCATTTCGGCTAAAGTCTTAACTCAAAATTTAAAAGACTTAGAAAAAGATGGTATCGTTAAAAGAAAAGTTTATCCTGTTGTTCCACCAAAGGTTGAATATTCACTAACGGAAAAAGGCATGGAACTTAAAAGTGTTCTTGATATGATGAAAGAATTTGGACTTAAATATAAGGATCAATAATGAAAGAACAACTATTAAAAGAACTTATTCAATACCTCCTAGATGAACGAGACTATAATTTAAAAATACCAACTTCATATCAAGAGTTAAAACAATTATATAAAGCTCTTGTCAACACAAGAGCTCCCATACCACTTAGCGAAACCATTTTAAACAAAGAAGATCAATATTTAAAATTAGAACAATTAGAGAAAGAAATAACCGATGTTAATACCATGTTAGAAATTGAACCTCATATCATTCTGTGGCAAGGCGATATAACCACTTTAAAATGTGATTGTATTGTTAATGCTGGTAACGAAGATGGTCTAGGTTGTTTTAATCCTCAGCATTTATGTGTAGATAATGTAATACATACATCCGCTGGTATGCGTTTACGTCTTGAATGTCAGCAAATTTTACAAGGTAAAAAAATAAAAACAGGGGATTTTATTGTCTGTAATGCTTATAACTTACCTTGTCAAAAAATTATTACCACCGTTGGTAAAGTCCAACACCTGAAGATGAACTTGCTTTATCAAACTGCTATAAAAATACCTTAGAATATGCTATTAAAAATAACTATCATTCTATTGCTTTTTCTAGTATCTCAACCGGCTTATTTGCTTATCCCATCGCTCAAGCTAAAATAATTGCTTATCGAGCAGTTAAAGAAACACTCAATAAGTATCAATCTAATATAAAAGTTATTTTTAATGTCTTTAGTGGAAGTGATTATAATGAATACCAAAAAATGTTTACAAATAAAAAAAATAATTAATGAAGCTGATGCTATTATTATAGGAGCCGGAGCTGGTTTATCAGCATCCGCCGGTCTTGATTATTCACCATCTTCTTTTAAAAAGTACTTTCCCGAACTAGTTAAAGCTTACGGAATGACCGATATGTATACTTCAAGTTTCTATGAATTTAACAAACCAGAAGAGCTACTGGGCTAAGCACATCAATTATTCCTATATTTCTAAACCAGCTTTTAAAACATATCAAAATCTTTTAAAAATCGTCCAAGATAAAGAGTATTTTGTTATAACAACTAATGTTGATGGGCAATTTTTAAAAGCTGGTTTTAATCCCAAGAAAATTTTTGAAGTTCAAGGAAGCTACAATAAAATACAATGCTCGGCTGCTTGCCATTCCAAAACATATGACAATACTAACTTAGTAAAACAAATGTTACTTTCCAAAGATGACTTAAAAGTTCCTCATAACTTAATTCCTTATTGTCCTATCTGTGGCCAAGAAATGACTATAAATATTCGAAAAGATGATTATTTTGTTGAAGATCAAAATTGGCATAATTTAAATCAAGCCTACGAAAATTTTCTAAATAATCACCTTCATAAAAAAATAGTTTTACTAGAAATAGGCGTTGGTTTTAATACACCGGGGATAATTAGGTTTCCTTTTGAACAATTAGCTATGACATATCCTAATATTACTTTAATTAGAATAAGTAATACTTCTTTGGAAACCTTCTATGAATTAAAAAATAATTTTATTTCTTTAAAAGAAGATTGCTCTATAGGCTTAAAAAATCTTCTTTAAAAAAGTTTTTATATAACTAATTTCTTAAAATCTGCTATAATAAACTTTAAGTTAAATTCTGTATTTAACTATAATTAACAGAAAAGAGGAGAAATTATGGACTTAATAGATATTGTATATCGTTATGTTAATCGTTTTATAAATAGTGATGAATTACTTAAAGCTTTAAATGAAATGGATCGAAATAAATTATCATCGTCTCAACTTTCTACTCTAGATGAATTAATTAAAGAAGTAAACAAAATTATTGATACGGTTCCAATTGAAATCGATTTAATTGAGAAAAATAGACTTGCTTCAATTGATCATTTAATTGAAGTTTGCCTTAATACTATGAAAAATGAAAAAAGTCCTCAAGATATTCGTGACTTCGCAACGAAAAAATATGAAGGTTTACTAAAAGAAAAAAATATCAAACGAGATAGTGGACCACGTCATGAAAAACTATGTGACTTATTTATAAGTAATTCTTTATATCAAGAATTATGTAATAAGTTAACTGAAAAAGAATTACTTAGTATTATCAAAAAATACCTTTGGGTACCATCACCGTTTAATCTAGATCAAGAAGGTTTTGATTGTTTAGTTGAAACTGCAATCAAAGATGATGATAGAGAAGGAATGTGGCGCTTAGCTTCCAATTATAGTGAATCAAAATTAAACTTCATTTTAATTATGGATTATTATATAAAACAAAAAGATGATTATTATCTAACAGAGTTGATATCTATAGCTCCAGAAAAAATTCCACTTTCTTTAGCTAAAGAAAAACTATTAAAGACACAAGATAATAAATTTATTAATAATTTTTGTAATAGAGCTAGTAAAATAAAAATTTTTTCTGAAGAAGAAATTGTTGAATTAAAAGCTAACTTAAATTAAATTTTTAGCTAAATGTAACATATTGTTACATTTTTTTATTAACATTTATCATACCTTACAAAAATGTAATATTTAAAAAAACTAACTCATGATAAAATATACATAAAAAGAGCTTATATTATAAAAATATTTGCTCTAGGTTATAAGAGGAATTTATATGAAAAAAATATTAATTATTGAAGATGAACTTACAATTCGTCATGAATTAAAAACTTTATTAGAAAATTCTGGATATAAAGTTCTCATTATTGAAAATTTTACTAATTTAAAAGAACAAATATTAAAACTAAAAGCTGATTTAATTCTTTTAGATATCAATATTCCTAATGAAAATGGGGAAATTGTCTTAAAAAACTTACGTAAAGAAATTAATACGCCAATTATCATGGTTACCAGCCGAGCTAGTGAACTCGACGAAGCTCTTTCTATTTCCTATGGCGCTGATGATTACATTACTAAGCCTTACAATCCCACCATCTTACTTTTAAGAATTCAAAATATTTTTAAGCGTATGGAACAAGTCTGGGATAATATGTTCTATGATGATGTAATTGTCAATACTTCCAAAGGCCTTTTACAACGTAATGATAAAATAATCGAATTAACTAAAAATGAAATGATAATTTTTAATTTTCTTTTAAATAATCGTGGTCGTATTGTAACCCGCGACGATTTAATGACTGATTTATGGAACAATGATGAATTTATCAATGATAATGCTCTAACCGTTAATATTAGTCGCTTACGAAGTAAATTAAAGGAGTTGAATTTAGATGATAAAATCGAAACTCGTAAAAAAGAAGGGTATCGTTTATTATGAAGTTTAAAGAATATTTAACAGATAAAATCCCTCAAATCCTTTTCTCCTTATTCTTTCTAATTATAATGATCTTAATCTTAAATGCCTTTAAAATTGGTCATGAATTAAAGATCGCTTTAACAATAATCTATATCATAACTACCTTATTTAATATTTTTTATGATTACTTTCAAAAATATTCATTTTATCATACCTTAACAAGCACTCTAACTAACTTAGACAAAAAATACCTTATCTTAGAAATGATTGCTAAACCATCTTTTTATGAAGGCAAAATATTTTATGAAACTTTATACGAAATAAATAAATCTATGATTGAAGATATAAAAGAATATAACCTAAGTATTACCGACTTTAAAGAATATGTAGAAATGTGGATTCATGAAGTAAAAATACCCATCTCTAGTTTAATTTTATTAAATCATAACCATCAAACTGACCTTGATAAAAAATATCTAACCCAAATCCGTAAATTAGATAATTATATTGACCAAATTCTTTATTACGTAAGAAGTGAAAATGCAGAAAAAGATTACATAATTCGTGAAAAAGAACTTCGTGAAATTATAAAAAATGTTGCTTTAAAAAATAAGGATGACCTCCTTGAAAATAATGTTAAACTTGAAGTTGATCTTCAAGATGAAAAAGTTTTAACTGATCATAAATGGTTAGAATTCATTTTGAATCAAATTATTAATAATAGTATTAAATATCGTAACCAAGAAGTTCAATCATTAATAAGAATATCTAGCATCTCACAAGCTAGTAAAACCATCCTAATAATTTATGATAATGGCATTGGCATTTCCAAAAAAGACTTACCTCGTGTTTTTACTAAGTCTTTTACAGGTGAAAATGGTCGTTTAACAACCAAATCAACCGGGATGGGCTTATATATTGCCAAAAATCTTTGTACTAAACTAGGTCATCAAATAAAAATAGAATCAAAAGTAGGGGAGTATACCCAAGTAAGCATCACTTTCGCCAAAAATGACTTTTATAAATTTGATAATTAATAGTCTTGTAAAAACCTTACAAAATTGTAATACACTGTAATATTAAACTAACGACTATCTAATTTTTTTATAATACAATGTTAGTGAAAGGAAGAAAAAATTATGGAAAATATCTTAAAAATTGATAAAATAGAAAAATATTATGGCAATAAATCAAGCTTAACCAAAGCCCTTAATAATTTATCTTTTGAAGTAAACAAAGGCGAATTTGTCGCTATTATGGGGGCTAGTGGAAGTGGTAAAACAACTTTACTAAATTGTATTTCTACTATTGATAAAGTTACTTCTGGCCATATTTATGTTGATGGCAACGATATTACTAAATTAAAAGGAAATGCTTTAAATAAATTTCGTCGTGAACAACTTGGTTTCATTTTCCAAGACTTTAATCTTTTGGATACCTTAACTGCTTACGAAAATATCGCCCTTGCTTTATCAATCCAAAATGTTGCTGCTAAAGAAATTGAAGCAAGAATTCAAAAAGTAGCTAAAGAACTGGATATTACGAAAATCTTAAATAAATATCCTTATCAACTTAGTGGTGGTCAAAAACAACGTGTCGCTTCTTCTCGTGCGATTATAACTAATCCAAAACTTGTTTTAGCTGATGAACCAACCGGAGCTCTTGACTCTAAATCAGCTAAAATGCTTTTAGAACAATTTGCCAATCTTAACAAAGATAACGAAACGACAATTCTTATGGTTACCCATGATGCCTTTTCAGCCAGCTATGCTTCGCGTGTCATTTTTATTAAAGATGGTAAGATATTTAATGAAATTAACCGTGGAAATGATAATCGCAAAGAATTCTTTGACAAAATTATTGACGTAGTAACCTTACTTGGAGGCGACTTGAATGATGCTCTTTAAACTATCCTTAAAAAACATCAGTAAAAGTATCAAAGATTACACAATCTATTTTTTTACTCTTATTCTAGGTGTTGCTATTTTCTACGTCTTTAATGCTATTGACGATCAAACTATTATGTTAAATGTTTCATCTTCAACTTATGAAATAATCAAACTTCTTACCCAAATTTTATCTGGTGTTAGTGTCTTTGTCTCTTTCATACTTGCTTTCTTAATTATCTATGCTAGTCGCTTTTTAATAAAAAGGAGAAATAAAGAATTTGGTATTTACTTAACTTTAGGAATGAGTAAAAGAAAAATATCTTTAATTCTTTTCTTTGAAACGCTAATTATAGGAATAGCCTCACTTGCCCTTGGTTTAGGAATAGGTGTTTCTTTATCTCAACTAATGAGTATTGTCGTTGCTAATATGTTTGAAGCTAACCTAACAAAATTTACCTTTATCTTTTCCAAGAGTGCTTGCTTAAAAACTCTTTTATATTTTAGTATTATGTACTTAGTCGTTATGATTTTTAATACGATAAATATTAGTAAATGTAAATTAATTGATTTAATTCATGCCAATAAGAAATCTGAAAAAATCAAGTTAAAAAATCCTTATCTTTGTACAATAATTTTTATTTTATCTTGTATCTTGCTTGGATATGCTTATTATGAAGTAACGGGTAATATTAGTACTTTTAATAATTATAAAATATATAGTTCAATTGCTTTTGGAGCCTTAGCAACCTTCTTTATCTTTTGGTCATTATCAGGCTTGCTTTTACGAATTTTTATGAGTCTAAAAAAAGTATATTACAAAGGACTAAATAGTTTTACGCTAAGACAATTTTCTAGTAAGATTAATACAACTGTTTTTTCTACAACCATCATTTGCTTAATGCTTTTCATAACAATCTGTGTTCTATCAACCGCTTTATCAATGAAAAATTCTTTAAATAAAAACTTAACTACTTTTGCTCCTCATGACATTGAATTTGCTCAAACCATTCCCGATTCAAATGATGAAGAGACTTCAGATACCCAAAAAGCAAATGCTCAGTTAAGTTTAGCTGAAGTACTTACGAAAAATGGTCTTGATATTCAAAAGACTTTCCAAAACATTACTTATTTTTCTCTATATTATGATGATACTGTTAATTTAAAAGAAACCTTAGGTTCTTACTTTGAAACAGTTAAAAAATCATATCCTTATCTAAGATATGATACACCTGTTGTCTTAATGAAAAATACTGATTATAATAATATTGCCGAAAGTTTTAATTTAGAAAAAGTTACTTTAAAAAAACATGAATATGTTGTTGTAGGTAACTATAAAGAAATGATTAATATCCAAAATGAAGCTTTAAAAAGAAATATAAAAATTACTATCAATAATCAAGAATATACTCCTAAGTATAAAAAAGCAATTTATGGCTTCTACGAAATGGGTAGTCAAGAAACTGAAACTGGCTTTATTGTATTACCAGATGAAACTTTAAATGATAAACAAAAATTTCGTAATCAAATGATTGCTGATTATAAAGGTGATCCTAATACAATCGAAGAAAAGCTTAATTCCATTATCAATAATGATACATTCCATCTTGATTATTGCATAACATACAACACTAAAAAAGATATTCGCGAGGCGAGTATCGGTTTAGGAGCCTTAGTAACATTCCTTGGCTTATACCTTGGCATTGTCTTTTTAATATCATGTGCTGCTATTTTAGCTTTAAAAGAATTATCAGAATCAAGTGATAATGTTCAAAAATTTAATATGCTAAGAAAACTTGGCGTTGATGAAAAAATGATTAATAAAACTTTATTCACTCAAATAGGTATCTTCTTTATGTTCCCTTTAATTTTAGCTATTATCCATTCTATATTTGGTATTATGTTCTGTAACACTATCTTAAAAACAATGGGCACCAGCTTTAATTTAAAAGCAGTTATTCTAACCTCCAGTTTAATCGTCTTCATCTATGGTGGATATTTCTTAGTAACTTACTTTTGTAGTAAAAACATCATCAAAGAAAATCGTTAAATAATGGTATAATATAACTTACCAAGTAGTAGAAAGGAATAAAAAGTCACTTTTACATGACTTCTAAAAGATTAATATGACGTACTTAAATACTTTTAAAATAGCATTTTTACTTTTTCCAATAGTGGCTTTTCTAGTTACTATTCCTTTTATTTTGCAACAATATCATAAATATGGTTCAATCAATAAACTACGTACACTTATCATTTATTCATTTATTCTTTACTTAATGACCACTTATTTCTTAGTCATCTTACCTTTACCAGATAGAGAAACAGTCCTTAATATGCCACCTTTACATCCTCAATTAATTCCATTCAAATTTGTAATTGATTTCCTAAAAGAAACACCATTTATTTGGAATAAACCATCCACATACCTCTTAGCTATGAAAAATGCTAGTTTCTATACCGTCATTTTTAATGTTTTTATGACCATTCCTTTTGGTATGTATTTACGTTACTATTTTAAATGTGACTTAAAAAAAACAATTAAAATAAATTTTCTCTTATCTTTATTCTTTGAATTTACTCAATATACCGGCTTATATTTTATCTATCCCCGTGCATATCGTTTGTTTGATGTTGATGATTTAATTATTAATACCTTAGGTGGTTACTTAGGATACATCCTTATGGGCTGTTTTACTAAAATACTTCCAACTAGACAAAGTATTGATGATAAAACTTTTGAAACTTCTAAAAACGTTTCTGGCTTACGTCGATTAACATCCTTTTTTATTGATGTAACTATCTACCTTATTCTAATAGGACTTATTTCCATCTTTACAAACTTCAATAAGTATCTTGATTATCTTCTAATCTTTCTATACTTTGTAATAATGCCTACTATCTGGGATGGCAAAACAATTGGTCGTAACTTTGTTAATATCAAGTTATCATTTCCTAATAATTCTTTTTTCCATCTCTTATTTAGAACTATTAGTTTCATACTTTACTACAATCTACCATTAATTATTATCACTAGTGCTTCTAGTATTATTACTTTTTTCAATATCAATGCCACTTATAAAATAGCTGTCTATTGTATTCTACTTCTTTTTACCTTTATGTATTATCTTGTTAATTTGTTTCTCATTTTAAATAATCACCAATTATTTTATAACAAAATAACCAAAACAACTTATGTTAGTACATTAAAAAATAATAAAAATACAACTAAATAAAAGAGCCGTCATTCATTTTATTTAAGGCTCTTTTATTTAATTTTAAAAAAGACTTGATTAGGATAGAGTAGAAGAGTTACAATAAAATTATGCAGATATAGTTTAATGGCAGAACATAAGCTTCCCAAGCTTAGAGTGTGAGTTCGATCCTCATTATCTGCTCCATTTAAAATAAACTTACGGACTTAACTGTTCGTAAGTTTTAATTTTATACTTGAAGTTTAACTAACTGATTTTAATATAAATTATAAAGAATGGTAAAGGTTTCTAAAAATATTAATAGTTCAAAAGATTATATAGCAAAAGAAAAAGATGATTATGAAATTTAATTTTTGATATGAACCCCATTTCTTGGACATAGAAATGAGGTTTTTTATATGTCAAAATT
>OIYO01000117.1_pt1 | contig 80512 bp, 76 predicted proteins | sample 1588191 | NCBI WGS metagenome assembly OIYO01 (sample SAMN03283275) | human gut metagenome | biome: human-associated habitat; material: feces | host: Homo sapiens | place: Peru | collected 2012 | reverse complement strand
AATCGATGTCGTGAAGAGTGATTACTATGCGGATGATCAGATTTTCATCCATGAGGTGGCTCTTTTCAAGATTTCAACTCCTGTTCTGCTGGAAAACCCTGAGGTTTCCCGTACGATCCGTAAGCATGATGCTCGTATGATGGAGGTTAATCCAACTTACAGTACGGTACTCTTGGCTGGTTTGACAGAGGATATTGCAGACTTGTTCCACAAGTTGAACAGTTTTGATTGTCTCTTGCAATATACTCGCTCAGGCCGTATTGCAGTAACAAGAAGTTTCGATGAGCCTATCTCTGATTATCTGAAGCAGAGTGCGGAGGAATAACAGAGATTGAGAAATATAGGGATAAGCGGGCTACGATCGTAAGACAGTTGTTCTACGGTTGTAGCTCGTTTGTTTTTATGAACGCCGTTAGCAGAAGAAATTCTCGATTTTTTCTTTGGCATTCTCAATAAAAAATTGTAGATTTGCAAAGAATTTAAAAAACAAGAAGGTATTGACCTTAAAGGTGACAAACAAGCAATGCAACGTGTTAAAGAAGCTGCAGAAAAAGCTAAATGCGAATTATCATCAGTTGTTGAAACTACTATCAACTTGCCTTACATCACAGCTGATGCTAATGGCCCTAAACACTTAGAATTAACTCTTACAAGAGCTAAATTCGAAGACCTTTCTCATGATTTGTTAGAAAGATGTAAAAAACCGGTTGAACAAGCACTAAAAGATGCAGGCTTAAGCAAAAACGAAGTTAATGAAGTTGTTCTAGTTGGTGGTTCTACTCGTATTCCTGCAGTTCAACAATTGGTAAAAGAATATACTGGTAAAGAACCTAACCAATCAGTTAACCCAGATGAAGTTGTTGCAGTTGGTGCTGCTATCCAAGCTGGTGTTCTAGCTGGTGAAGTTAAGGATATCGTTCTTTTGGATGTAACTCCATTGACATTAGGTATCGAAACTTTAGGCGGTGTTATGACAGCTCTTGTTCCTCGTAACACTACAATTCCGGTAAGTAAGTCACAAGTATTCTCAACTGCTGAAAATAACCAAACAGCTGTTGATATCAATGTACTTCAAGGTGAAAGACCAATGGCTTCTGATAACAAATCTTTAGGTATGTTCAGACTTGAAGGCATAGCTCCTGCAATGCGTGGTGTTCCTCAAATCGAAGTTACATTTGATATCGATGCTAACGGTATTGTAAATGTTTCAGCTAAGGATAAAGCTACTAACAAAGAACAAAAGATTACAATTACAAACTCTTCTAACTTGTCAGAACAAGATATCGACAAGATGGTTAAGGAAGCTGAAGCAAATGCATCTGAAGATAAGAAGAAAAAAGAAGAAGCTGAAATCAAAAACAATGCTAATTCCTTAATCACATCTTCTGAAAGAATCGTTAAAGATTTCGAAGGTAAAATCTCTGACGAAGATGTTAAGAAATTAACTGAACACAGAGAAGCACTTCAAAAAGCTTTAGATGAAAACAAACCTTCTGATGAGTTGAAAAAATTGTCAGAAGAATTGCAACAAACTATGTTCGCAATTTCTCAAAAAGCTTATGAAGCTGTTCAAAAAGAAGGCGGAGCTGCTAACAGTGAAGCTAATTCAGCAGGCAGCGAAAATGCTTCTTCTGACAAAAAAGATGACGATGTAATCGACGCTGAATTCACAAAAGAATAGCCGTACTTTTTCTGTAGAAAAAGTAGGCAAAAAGACTTTTCACATTAAGTCGGCTACTCGGTAAAATCTACAAGATTATATTAAAACTACTAGTTTCGCCTCAAAGTGGGACTGGTAGTTTTGTATTAGTAGACATTGGGTTGGCTTTTATGAGTTGAAAATGGGAAGTGGAAAGTGGAAAGTTGTTTTAAAACAATCTGTAGCTTTACCTACCAGTTTGCCGTCATTGCGAGAAAATTGTGATTTTAGGTTTGTAGTCTGGTTTAGAACTTCGAAAATTTTCGTGGCAATCTATAATTATTAGTATTTTAGTAGCTCAAAAACAACAATGGCGTACCCTCTCCACGGGGGAGGTACAGACTTTTCTAAAACTTAATTCTCGCCCGCAACATCCATTGAGCGGGAGAGATGTCACGTTAGTGACAGAGAGGGAAAATTTCAAGTTGAGAGTATTATTACTCGAAACTTAGAAATTCGGGTGGGGGCTTATTCTTAAATAATAAGGCGCATAGGATGCACCCTACAATTTTAAATCTAAACTCGTTCAATTAATGCAATTTATATTATCAAAGGATGCGTTTTATGCACCAATAACTGGATTGCTTCGCTCCCGCTCGCAATGACGGAGCGCAAGACTACGAGTTCAATGTGCATTTACCCTCTGCACGTAGACATTGGATCAGTTTTAAAACAGTCTGTAGTTGTACCTACCAGTTTGCCGTCATTGCGAGAAAATTTAGACTTTTGTTTTGTAGCCATATATAAATTTCTGAGAATTTTCGTGGCAATCTATAATTATTATTTGACTGGATTACTTCGTTTTACACCACACTTACTAGCTTGTAGGTTATACAACTACACATTTGAAAGTAAAGTGAGAAACGCTCGTAATGACGTAACACAAGACTACAAGATTAATGTAACATTTACCCTCTGCACGTAGTACCGTGCGTAGCACCAAAAAAAACTTGCGTAAACGCAAGTTTGATAATTTAATGTAAAGGAAAAGGAAAAAATTAGGGATTAAAATTGTTTTAAGAAGCTAAAACGGGCTTCTTACTAGCGGCTAATATTAGCCGCTACCCCAGTCAAATACTGAGCTGATGGCATCATCTACCAGTGATTTAACTGATTGTATCTCCGTATTGATAGCTTCTAATTCTGTTGATAGGTTATCCATATCAATATCTATCCAGTTTTCTTTTTCAGAAATTCTTTCTTTTTCTGCGTTGTACCAAGCTGTAACTTCTTCTCTGGCTTCAGAGTCCGTTCTTGATTCAAGAAGTCCTGCTGTTACGAAGTAAGTTAAAGATGTATCAGGGTCATAGTTACCATCTTCATTAACTGTTGCAAGCTGGAACGAACCGCTGACTATAGCATCACTTACATAATTATCATTAGTTTTCATTTCGTTATTGTATTCTTTTGTCCAACCATTAGAAGCTGCTGCTTTAAAAATCGGCTCATAAAAATCAACAAGTTTTTGTATTAATTTTGTGTTGGAATCAGTATTGTCGACAGTTGTTTTATTTCCGTTAGCTTCACCGGTTGTTGTTTGAACTCCGGAAGCTCCATAACTTGAGCTGACACTATCTCCATCCATAACAGCTTTAAATTCTTCTGCTGTATGTCCCGGAACTAATTTCGCAAGGATTTCAGGAATCTTATCAGTTGAGAATGTTCCACCTCTACCGTTAGAATCCATAGCCGAAGAGCCTAAGACTGCAACAAGAGCGTTAGCGTAAGCATCGTCCATTACAACTTGCCCTTTATAATCGGTTAAAATCATTGAGTTTTCTGTTTTTAAAGGTTTTGAACCGTTTGTAACAGCAATGTATCCATCTTTGCCACTATATCCCATTAAGTAACTATAATTAATCTTGTTATACTTACCATTATCATAATAAGCAATGCTTTTTGCTTGAAGCTTGCTGTAGTATTCTTTGGACAAATTGCTCTGTTCTCTAGAGAGTGCCATTTTTCTCATAGAGTCAATAGAAATACCGTACTCGCAATCAGCTTTGCGGGCGGTTAATGTTAATAGTCTTATGTTTGAGCAGGCTAATCCCATTTTTTCTTTCCTTTATTGTCCCTTTGTATTATTGTTATCGGCATTTTTTTCAAAAACTTTAGCTTTTTTAAGAAAAGTTTTACAAAACTTTACAATAGAGCAATTCCGTCCAAAGTTTTGTTTTATACATGTTAGAAGCATTAGTGTTAGGAGTTTTTATGACTACGATTGATTCAATAGGAAACAATATAACAATAATTCCGACAACAAATAAAAAGGTTAATTTTAGAGCGACTGCAAACCCGTATGAGCCAATGGATGTAGATACATTCATAAAACAGCAGAAAAAGGAGCAGAAGAAGGCTAAAGTTAACCAAGGTATATATTATGCGTTTTTAGGAACTCTTGGTGCCAGCGCAATTGCAAGCATATATTATATGCGTAAACAAAATAAAAGCTTGGAAAAACCTGTTAATGAACTTAAGGAAATTTGGTCTGATTTAACTAAGTCATCAAAACTTGATGATATGGCTTTACCTGATAGCTTGAAAAAATTTACATCCAAATTTAAGAATAGTGTAGAAAATCCAGACATTTTAAAAGCAAGGGGAGGACGTCCTACTAAATCATTATTACTTTACGGACCTCCAGGAACAGGTAAAACTACGTTTGCAAAAGCTTTGGCAAAAGAGTTTCCGGATTCTAAATTTGCTTCTCTTGATGTAACAAGTTTAGGTTCAGAATACCAAAGTGTAAGCGAACGTAACTTAAACAAGGCTGTTGATATGATTTGTCAAGAAGCGGATAAAGACCCAGCTAAGAAATTCTTCGTATTCATTGATGAAATTGATTCTGTAATGATGGTTGATAACGGCATGGGTGCAAAACATTCTAATGATATGTTGAACGAATTCAAGAAATGCTTTACAGAAAAATTAGGTAAGAGAAAAAATATCATAACAATCGGTGCTACTAACCTTCCTATTGATGTAGAAAAAGGGATTGCACTTGGTGGAAAAAAACTTGATAGACCAATGTTAGACAGATTTAGTGAAAAAGTTCTTGTTGATTTGCCTACAAAAGAACAAATCGCAAATTCTGTTAAATATCATTATAGAGATGCAAATCTTGTGAGTGATAAACTTAAAAATGGTTCTAATGAATTGAATATTATTTCCGAATTTCTTGCAAAGAAAGAACACAATACTTCATTCAGAACTCTTGATTCAATTTATGATGCAACAGCAGCTTCTATAAAAGGCCAAGACAAAAAAGTTGATGTAGTTGATATTGTCAGAACAATTGCAAACAAACAAAACGAATTGAATTTTGATAACAAAGATTTTATGAAATTGATTTCAGATTTAAAGATTAACCCTAGCGAATTATAAACAAGGAGCAAATTATGACAATTCCGGTAAGTACAATAAATTTCAAAGCAGAAGCACAAAAGATTGGACAGCAAAATAAGGTAAATTATAATAACCGTTATACAGAGCCAATGCCGGAAAATGCGTTGAAAGATGATGTTTTTATGATGCAGGCAATGGCAGAAAATCAAGCAGAAAAACGTGCTAAGAGTCAAGATAGATGGAATAAAGCCGGAGTATTGGCACAAATTGGTATTGCCGGAGCATTTTTGACTACAGCCGGAATTGCTTTATTGGGCGTTTTAGGGTTCAAGAAATTAGGTAAAAATGTTGGCAAACAAGCAAATGACGAATTGAACAAACTTACAGGTGTTAAACTAAAATGGGAAGATTTTGCAAAAGATAAAAAGGTTGCGTCATTGGATTCTGATACAACTTCCAAATCATTGAAAAAAGCTTTTAATACAATAATTGAAAATAATAAACTATCGGAAGAAGCTAAAAAATGGGGTGGTGCAAGTAACGGTATGGATATTATGTACCTATACGGACATGGCGGCACCGGTAAAACTTATGTAGCGAAACAATTTGCGCAAGAAACAGGCTCAATGTTCACTTGTATCAAATATCCTGATTTGGGTTCACCGTATAAAGATGCTGCAAGTATGAAAATCAGCAGTTGTTTTGATGAAATTATTAAACACGCTAATGCCGCAAAAGATAAAAAATTCGTGGTATGTATTGATGAAATAGACGCAGTTATGAGAAAAGTTCCTGATGGCGCTCATGGTGCAGAAGAAGTCGCAAAATCAAGAGCTGCAGTTTTAACTGGTTTGGATAAACTTAGAGAAAATTGTTCAAATGTTACAGTAATTGCAACATCTAACTATCACCCTAAAAATGGTATTGTTGATCCAATTGCATTAAGAAGATTTAATAACAAAATCGAAGTTCCGCTTCCTGACAAAAAGCAAGTTCCTGCTTTGTTAGAAATGTATATGAAAAATATTGGTGCAGTAGATGATAAATTCTACAAGACTTCTGCATTCAAATCTTTTGCTAAAAAACTTCAAAACAACGGTTATTCAAACGGTGAAATTGAACTTATTGCAAAAGAAGCAAGCAAAATATTTAGTGCGTCATTAAAAGATGTTGCTGATGCAGATTTGAAGAAACATCCATTCAAAGTTAAATATCTTGAAGAAGCTATGAAAATGAATGGCGAAGCTGCAAGCAAGACTAACAAGCTAATGGATGTTCCAAAAACAGGGAAAAACTCCAAAAACAATACAAACAACAAAAATAATCCACAAATGCCAAAATTAAACTTCTTGCAACGTTTAGCTCTTGCATTCACGAAATGGAATTAAAACCTAAAAACTTGACTTATATGTAGTAAAAAATTTATAATTAGTACATAAGCGAGCATAAATTTAAGAGGCAGAGATGGACGATTATAAAATAATTATTACAGTTTCAGGTTCTGATAAAGTTGGTATTGTATCAGGGATTTCAACAGTTTTAGCAAAATACAAGGTTAATATCGAAGATATTAAACAAACACTTATGCAAGGTCACTTTGTGATGTTTATGCTTTGTGATATTGAGCATGCAGAAGTTAATTTTAAAGAGCTTAAAAATATTCTTGTAGAAGAAGGCAATAAGCTTGAAGTAGAAATTTGGGTACAGAAAAAAGGCATTTTTGAAAAAATGCATACGGTGTAATGGCAGACGAGTTAAAACACTTACAAGAAATTTCCGGATTCTTCAAGAGAATGAACGTAAAAATTAAACTTCTGGGCTTGATTAATAAAGCCAAAGAAGAGTATGACAAATTTGATTTTTCGTCTTGTTCAAATTCATTGGAAGAAGCGTATAGGCTTGACCCGAATAATCCTGTCGTTTTACGTGGTTTAGGATGTTTAAAGCAATTTGAGAAAAATTATGATAAAGCGATTGAGTATTACCAAAAAGCTCTTGAACATTCTGACATGAAAGAAGTTGAATATACTTTGATTGGAATGGTATATTATCTTCAAGATAAACTTGATGATGCGGTTAAGTATTTTAATCTTGCAATTGATGAGAATGAGGATTATACATCAGCTTACGAAGGCAGAAATCAGGCGATGTTGGAAAATCATGTAAAAATATTGGATTTACAAGAGTCATTAAAAAAATACTTCTAAATTTAAACGTAAAAGCATTAGCATTTTTGGTGTTTATATCAGTAATTTATAATTACAGACAAGTAATTTAATATTACGGTGGAGAGATTTCGCTTTTTGTTGAAATTTCTTATCGTAAGGAGGTTTTATGCAAATAAAAATATTACTTGTTGAAGACCAAAAACTTATGCGAATTGGTATAAAATCACTGTTCACGGACTATCCGGAGCTTGAAATAATAGGCGAAGCTATAAACGGGAAAGAAGCCGTAGAAAAAGCACGACTTATTAAACCCGACATTATCCTTATGGATATCGGTTTGCCGGATATTTCGGGGATTGATGCAACAAAACAAATTTTAGAACATAATAACAATATTCGAGTTATTATGTTAACTTCTCACATAAGTGAGAATGAACTTAATGCCTCTCTCACAGCAGGTGCAAGTGCATATGTAATTAAAGATATCAGCACAGATTTTTTGATGAGTGTAATCAAAATGGTTAAGGAAGGTGCAATGTGGATTGATCCTCATGTTGTTCCGTTTATCAGAGATAAAAATAGCTGTGTAATTCCGTCACGTCAACTTTCACGCAGCGCATTCAAGGAAAATCACTCAAATCTTACGCAAAGAGAGTACGAAGTTTTGAAATTGGTTGTTGATGGACAATCAAATAGTCAAATTGCTCAAACGTTAACAATTAGTGAGCATACCGCAAAAGCGCACGTTTGCAATATTATCCAAAAATTGGTTGTCGATGATAGAACCCAAGCTGCAGTAAAAGCGTTAAAGGAAGGGCTTGTTTAGGTTTAACCCTGCCTTGCTACTTTGTGAGAATTAGCCCCCACCCTAGCCCTCCCCCTATAAAGGGAGGGGACACGCCCTACTTGTAGGTGCAGCTACAAACTGTTTTAAAACAACTTTCCACTTTCAATTTTCTATTCGTAAAAAAACCTCCCTAATTGGGGAGGTTTTTTATTTTAAGCACAATTGCTCAAATTCTTTGCTCATGTCTTGTTGATTTAGTTCTATAATTGGAAGCTTATACTCATCAGCCAATTTTTTAACTTTTATATCATAATCAATTGCAAGCGTTTTTACACCGGATTTCATCCCTACAACATTAGCATGAAATCTCATCGCAACAAGGTATTCTAAATTTGAAATACATTCAAAAACGTCATTAATCGATAATCCGCTCACAACTTCAACATTATTTTCTCGTCCATTAATTTTTAAAATTCGTGCAAATTTCTCGCAAATTTCTAAATCCACACTGTCTTGTAAAGAGATGATTTGTATCTTTTTATCCGCAAAATTTTTAATCACTTCTTCTGCAAGTCGGCTTAAAAATTTGTCTGTTACAGTCGGATAACTTCTTAATTGAATTCCAACAACTCCGGTTTTATTTTTGTGTGGGAGTTCCAGTTCCAAAATAGGATCTTTTACAAGTTCAGATTTTATTCCCCATTTCTTTAACAGTTCTTGGGATTTTTTATCTCTTACAGAAATCTTATCAGCATTGGATAAAGCAAATCTTGTCAATATTTGTCCGGCTTTAGAATTTATTGGTCCAATTCCTTGTGCAAAAATTTCTACTTTTTTATGCAAAATTAGAGCAGAATAAATTACACCAAGATAATAAATCAAACTCTTAACACTCGTAACATCCTGCAAAAGACTTCCTCCGCCAGATATAAGAACATCGGCTTCACACAGACTTTTCCAGAAATCAAGCATCTTGCAAGAGTTAACTTGATGTATTTGAGCAGTCTTTTCAGGACTAGAAGAAATTAAAGTAATTTTTTCTGCACCGCTTTTTTTAAGTCTGTCGGTTAAAACTTTTGCAATTGCTTCGTCACCAAAATTATCAAATCCGATATAGCCGGATACAATATATTTTGTCATTAAACATTCTCCAAAACTGCGTTTTTATAAGGAATAGCTTGAATTGCACCATAATTTTGAGTTTGTAAACCGGAAACAACAGAAGCAAATTTTGTAGCCTCACTTGGTGCGTAGCCGTTTGTTATTGCATATAGAAATCCACCATTAAATACGTCACCGGAAGCGGTTGTATCTATTGCTTTTTGAGAATTATAGAATTCTGTAAACGAGATTTCGCCACGATAGCCGGTATAATATCCATTATCAATGTGGGATTTTATAACAACTATTTTTACACCTTTGTCCCAAAAATATTTTACGACTTTGTCGATTGAATCTACTTCATAAAGTCTTGCAGCATCGTTTTTCAAGCTTAAAAATATAATATCTGTAAATTCTACAATTTCTTCAAAATATTCTTTTGTGTCAGTTGAATTCATAAAACAAGATGTATAATTCGGGTCGTACGCTGTAAGAACATCGTTTTCTTTAGCAATCCTAAAAGATTCTCTAACAAGTTCTCTGGAGCTTGCACTCAATGATTGCACAACACCTGTTGAATAAATTAATTTTAGTTGCTTAATATAATCTTCAGAAATATCATCAATAGAAAGCTTTGTCGCAGCGGTTTTGCGCTTGTAATACAGGAGTTCTTTCTTTTCAGGAGTTCTTGATACAATATACATTCCATTCTGCTCATCATTTGATTTGATAAGCGAAGTGTCAATATTTTCTTTCTGCAAGCTGGATAGAATGAATTCACTGAATCCGTCATTTCCGACTTGAGTTAGGTAAGTAACATTACCGCCTAATCTTGCGACAGCAACGGCAGTTGTAACCGTATCACCGCCAAAATATTTGTTTAGCGTAGAAGTATCAGCCAGAGTTCCGTTAGAAGAAAGCTCCACAAGACATTCGCCGATTATTGCAATATCTACTTTTGCATCCATTCAGAAAAATCCTTAACTTCTTTCATAATTTCTTTTGTTCTGCTCGTAATTTCTTTCGGAGTAAAACCTTGATAGAAATCACGACCGATACCAACCGCAGTAGCACCAGCTTTAATGTATGTTACAGCTTGAGAAAGTTTGATATTTCCCATTGGCATAAGACTTAAAAATGGCATTTGTCTAAGAATGTCTTCTATATATTGAACACCGCCCATTGCATCCGCCGGATACAATTTGATAAGCGGAATTCTTGATTTCCAAGCAATATAAGCTTCATTTGCAGTAGACGCTCCGGCAATAAACGGAACACGTTTATTTTTTGTAATCTTAACCATATTCATCTGGAATATAGGAGAGGCAATCATTTTTGCGCCACATTCAAAAGCAGCGTCAGCCTGCATTGATGTAATAATACCTCCGGCACAAACAGTTGCGAACTTTGAAATTTCGGCAATGGCTTTGTATAAAGTCGGATTTTCAACATTAATTTCTAAAATCCTTATTCCGCCTTCTACTAAAGCTTTTGAAATTTCAATTGCTTCTTCCGATTCTTTTGTTCTGATGATAGGGAAAAGCTTATCTTGTTTGATTATCTCTATATAATTTTCACTCATTTGTATGTATCCTTTTCTATTAATTTATTATATCATGAACAGGTAAGTCAAATTTTTTAAGAAAAATTTAGGGGTTTTATTTTGAAAAAGATTAAACTTTTTTTACTAAGCTTAATAGTCTTAGCCGCATTAATTTTTGCATACTTTGTTACGTATACTTTTGTTGAGCCAAAAGCCTATGATTATATGATTAAACACGTATTAACAGAGAAACTGCCGTTTGATACGCATAAACAAACTTATGGCAGTGATGATGTTATCCTTATTGTTATTGATGACAAGTCTATTGGGACTTATCGCTGGCCTTGGAAACGTGATTTATACTGCAAAATATATTCTTACCTGAAAGATTACGCTCATCCGGACGTTATTTTGCATGATGCACTTGTTTCTAATTTAGATATTGATAATCCTGATTCTGATACTCGATTTTTTAATTCTGTAAACCAAATGGATAATCTTGTTGTTGGTTTTATGCCAAATATTGTTGGCTGGGAAAACCCTGATTTTGGCGAAATATATGATGAAGCGTTTACCAAATATGCAACCGGTGCAATTAATAAAATAACAGTTCCGAGTTATGGATATTCAAGCATAATGCCTTTTCCTAAACCTTATTATGATGTTGTAAAACACAGCGGTTCAGTATCCATTATCCCCGGTTTTATTGACGGCAAAATTTCTTCTTACGCAATGGACGAAGTTTTTAGAAATCAAGAATACATAATCAGATATAAAGGCGAAATTTATCCATCTGCGGCTTTAGAAGCATTTTTGTTAAAGAATAAAAATCCAAAGATGGTAGTAACAAACTCCCAGATTTATTTCCCTGACTTGAATTACAAAATCAAACAAAAAAGCACTGTTTATCAATCAATTGTACCTTTGAGATTCTACAAAATGAACAATCAAGGATACTCTCATAAAAAATACTCTGCAATTGATATAATGGATTCTTATGATGATATTATGACCGGCAAAAAAGCTTTGATTAATCCAAATGAATTTAAAAATAAAATTGTTGTTCTTGGTGCAAATGTTTCAGCCGGCAGTGGTTTGAACGATAATAAAAATTCTCCGATGATTTCCAATCACCCAGGGGTCGATATTCAGGCAACAGCGATAGATAATATTGTTCATAACGACTTTATAAAAATTGTTCCAAAATGTTTAAATATTTTACTTACGATTTTGGGCATGATATTAATTTATGTCTTAATTCGTATTAATGATTTATTCAAATCAATAATATTATCTATAGGGCTAATTGCGAGTTATTTCTTACTTGCAGCAATTTGTTATTATTTTAAAACGATTATTTTTGTAATCACTCCACCTGTAATGTTTGTTATTACTATGCTTATCGGGTACACGCATAAATTTGTTTTGGAAAACAGAAGCAAAGAAAAAGTAAAATCTGCAATGGGCAAATATATGTCACAAGATGTTATGAAACGTGTAATTATGAACATCGACAATCTTGGTTTGGGTGGTAAAAAAGCTACAGTAACAGTTCTTTTTTCCGATATTCGTGGATTTACATCTATGTCAGAACAAATGTCTGCACAGCAGGTTTCTGAAATTTTGAACGAATATTTTACGGAAATGGAACCTATAATTACCAAGTATAATGGAATTATTAACAAATTTATCGGCGATGCTGTTATGGCAATTTTTGGAGAACCTATTCAAGATAAAGACCATGCCTCAAATGCTGTTAAGTGCGGTTACGAAATGCTATTGAAAGTAAAAGAATTGCAGAAAAAGTGGGCGCAAGAAGGTAAGCCAAAAATTGAAATCGGTATCGGAATTAATACCGGTGAGGTTTTTGTTGGTAACATCGGTTCCGTAAACCGTATGGAATACACTGTTATTGGTGATACCGTTAACCTTGCAAGCCGTCTTGAAAGTTATAACAAGGTTTACAAAACAAAAATGTTGATAAGTAGTTCTACTTATGAAGCAACTAAGAGCTTTATTGATGTAATAAAAATTTCTGATGTAGAAATCAGAGGAAAATCACATAAGATGAATATTTATGAAGTTTTAAAAGTTATTGAATAATTTACTTAAAAAATAAATTTGTTACATCATGTAGCAAATTTATTTTTTAGGAGTTTTGTATCAAGTATGATGAATGCAACAACCAACACAATAAATTTTCGTGCACGATTTATACAAAAAGTGCCGATACAAAAATATAATAACAAGACTCAATCTTATGAGCCTATAAGAGCGAATTTTGTAGAACTTGACCCTAAAAATAGCAAAGATGTAGATGCAGTCTGTAATATATCTGAAACTTGGAAAGGTCAACTCTTTGCAGGTGATATCGCAAATAGAGCAGAAAAAATTGAACGTGGCGAACTTTCAGAACACAATAACAAAATATATTTATTAACAACGCAAAAGAAAAAATTTCATAGACTGGATGACGGCAAAATTTTAGGTGCGATGCTGATAGAGCGTAAACTTGCGGAACCTGATGAAATCAGATATTTTCAAGTTAAACCAACTTTAAAGTACGGAATAAATAACAGAAAATTTGCTCATGTTGGAGAAGCAATGTTAGAGTCTGCAAAACGAATTTACAATAAGGCAATCACATTATTTTCTTCAGCCGGCGCAGTTGGTTTTTATAAAAAACATGGATTTAAGTTGATTGATCCTGATGTAGTACAGTTTATTTGGCGAAATAAAAGATAAAATGAATATAAGCAGTATAAATAATAATCATTTGGGATTTAGGGCAAATTTCGAATGCAAGGCAGAAATCAAAAAACTAAATTCTATTACAGGAGAATACACTCCGGAACTAGTCAATTGGGTAAAATTTGATAGGAAGAATCTGCTTGATGTGATGGCGCTAACTTATGCCGCAAGAAATTGGGATAGAGAAAAATTTGCCTCAAATATTGCATATAGAGCAATGTTAATGTCTGAAACAAAGTTAGAAAATGAGCCTTGTGAAATTTATATAATGACAAAGCAAGATAGTGATTTTGATGATTTAGATGATTCAAAAATTTTAGGTATGGCAGAAATAAATAAGGAAGATAAGAATTCTGTTGAACTCAATTATATTCAGGTCGACCCCGAGCAAACATCTCTGAGTCAAAGAGCGGCGTATAAAAATATCGGGAGTAAAATGCTTGATTTGTTAAAAAACAAATATGCAGACAAAGTTATTAAATTGAGAGCTGATGCAGGAAGTGTTTCAGAGTTTTATAAAAAGAATGGCTTTGTTCTTAAAGATGAAAAAAAACGATATTTTGAGTGGAATGGATAGCTTTGATAGTGTAAAGTACTTTTCAAATGTATACGTGTGTAGGTAAATATATATCAAATTTTAAGTTTGTAGTCTTGCGCCACGTCATTACAAGGAACATATTTCACTTCACTTTCAAATGTGTAATGCAACCTACAAGCTAGTAAGTGTAGTGTAAAACGAAGTAATCCAGTTAGGTTATATTTTCTGGATTGCCACGAAAATCATAGATTTTCTCGCAATAACGGCACTACTGGTAAGTAAAACCACAAACTGTTTTAAAACAACTTTCAACTTTCAACTTATGAAAGCCGACCCAGTATCTACGTGCGTTTTCTTCTACCTCACCCTAACCCTCTCCTGCTAGGAGAGGGAATACGCCATAACTCGTAGTCACACTTTGAGGCGGAGCTTGGAGTATTTATAAAGTTTAGTAGTACCAAATGAAGCCGACCAAATGACTACGTGCGGGGGTAAATAGACATTAAACTTGTAGTCTTACTTCGAGGCGGAGCCAGTAGTATCTATACAATCTAGTGGTACTTACTATGCAGCCGACCCAATGTCTACGTGCGTACCCTGACAATTACATTAATCTTGTAGTCCCACTTTGAGGCGGAGTTGGTAGTTATTATATAATCTTGTAGTTCCATCTAGAAGCCGACCAAATGACTACGTGCGTAGCACCGTAGCACCAAAGAAAAGCTGCCATATAGGAGGCAGCTTAGAACATATATATGTTTTTCATGTTAAATAGAACTTATTATTAGAGCGAAAGTGTTTTATACTCCAAATTCTGCTCTGTAAAATCAATTGGTGTGTTGTAGTCATACTGAACAAATACACTTATTTCACTTTTTTGTGGAAGTTCTTCTAATCCGTAAGCATCAATAAATTTTTCATCCAATTTAAGTGTGTATTTCCCTGGGGCAAGCCCTGAAATGTAGTATTCACCGGTTGAATCTACAGTTGAGTAATTAACTTCTTCTCCGTTTTCATCAAGAAGTACTACGACAAAATCAGTGATTTTCAAATCTCTTGCAAAGTCATCAAATATTTGTAATTTACCTGAAACAGAGCCAACAGTGCTGATTAAAGGTATTTCCAAACGTGTGGTTTGTCCGCCGTCAATTTTAACTTTTTTATTAATCATATCGTTTGTTACCGGTGCAACTGTGATTGGCAAAGAGTTCATATCAAGAGAAACAGTGTAAACACCTTGGTTTAAGCTAGATGAGAATGTTCTTCCACGCTTATTTGTATAAGATGTTTCGCCAGTCCAACTTGTAATCAAAGGCACATCTCTTATCGGAATATCTATTTTCTTGTCATATTTGCCGTTTTTGTTTACATCAACAAATGCAATAGCCTCAAAGATACCTTTGTTCAAATCTTCATCACCAACAGATTTCAGACCATTATGAAACACTTGAAATGCGTCATTAAACGTGAAATTGATTGAATGTCTGTTTGTTGTTGGTGTGAACATGTTATCAATAAAATATCCGCCGTTTTGTGAATATTGATAACCTACAGCCATTGTCTGACCGGATTTTGCACGGTATGCAAGGTTCACGTTGAAATCATTTCCGCCTTGACCGCTATATCTAAAACCATAACCGACTCCAAGCGTTGTTCTTTTCCAAGTTGGGAATGTGTAGCCAAAACGGAACATGTTGTAACCATTTTGGTAACTTGCAGTGTTATATCTTACAATATTATGTCCAAGTGTAAAGCGACCATGATTTCCTTGGATTGGAATGTCTAATTGAGCGTAATTATCAGCGTATTTTGAGTGATAATTTCTATCCATTATAGTCTGAGTGTCATATTTTGTATCGTATAAACTTTCTCTGCGACCTGCTTGAATTCTAGCCCAGCGACCAAGGTCACGAGAAGCATTCGCATCATAGAAGTAGTTTTTGTTTCTGCCTAATTCGTTTTCACCACGTCTATAGTAGCTGTTGAATCTTAAATTTGCGACTTTAGGAATTTTAGTAGAAGCGTTGATAGAAGCTTCGTCAAATTTAATTGTGCCGCCTCTATAGCGATGGTTCATATTTGAATAATATCTGCTGTAAGTACCACCTGCACTTGTAGAATTAAAGTTCACACCGCCTGAAACTTTGCCACCTGTTCTGTCGTTTTTGGAAGTAGAATCGCTGCTTGCTATATAAAAATCAGGTGATGTTTGGAATAATTCTAATCTGCCATAAGCTCTTTTTGGCTTGATTATTCCTTTTTGGTATTGTGTCAAATCTTTTTCGTAATCTCCTGTTGCTTTAACGATATAGCCTGCATGAGTATGTTCTTCTCTGATGTCGTGCGCAACGCTTGCACCGGCTGTAAATCTTCCTTTAATATTTTTGTTATTTGGATTAACCCATTCGACGCTGTTTAATGTTGTTGCACCTTCTAAATAGTTAACACTTTTTTGAGTACCACTTACTAAAAGTGTATCGTTGGTTGGAATTCTATAAACAACACTCGTGCTATTTTTTTCGTATAATTTATCACCGGTTAAGCGTGATTCGAAAGTAACATTATCTTTGATACCATATTGGTAATCAATTCCGGCTGTAACCTTCTTATTGTTTCCACGGTAAATATTAGCGCCTTCACGGAAAAATCTGTTTTGATATCCCCAAACACCGGCATAAGCTGAACCTCTTTGTTCTTTTTCAAAAGGTTTATTGTTGCCGTAAATTGAATATTTTTCTTCCTTAATTAATTCAATAGTCCCATCTTCATTGACTTCTTCCAATTTGATACTTTTGACAGGGTTAGGTAGTTGAACATCCTTAAGCGTGTAATAACCGGCATACGTGCTTAAAGTAACCGGTTCTAAATCATTGACTGTTAATCTTACCAAGCTAGTTGGTTTAACATATCCGTTCAAATTTTCAGGAGGTTCTTTCTCGTAATCATAATTCCAAACTTGAGCACCAAAAATATTTGTACCTAATGTTGCATCAATATCTGATACACCTTTAACCTTACCCAATTCGTACCAAACTTTTTCTTTACCTGTTTCTTTATCTTTTACACTGTTTTTATAAGTACCGGTGATACCACCAAACATAAACGCATCAGAACGGTAATGATATTCTGTTGCTTCAACACGATATTTACCGTCTAGAAATTTACCATTAATACTTGCTTGAGTACTGCCTGAAAACGTATCATTAGTAGTGCGATAATTTTGACCTTTAACTGTCATATTATCATTCAACAAAGATGAGCGTAAGCCGATTGTGTTTAGCGTAATTTTACCGGCTTTTTTAGGAGCAACAATATCTTGATAAGCGTGAGGACCCTTATCGTCAGCAATTGTATTATTTAGATTATGCAAAAGAGGAATATCACGTTCAACTTCTGCGTTAAGAGTTAAGTCCTCAAAATTTGCAGAAACTTTTGCGCCAAAGATTTTAGAAGCACTATTTGCAGTGATATAAGCCTCGTTAAACACGCCATCCATAATCCCTTGACCCATAAATACAGGTTTTTCGTTAGATATTTTGTAATCTTGGATAAAAATTCCGTTCTGATTAATCACACCTTCTTTGCCGTCAAAAGTCTTGAACCCGATTTGTTTATCAACTCTGTTTGCGTTGTATTGGATATTAAATAAATCCGCAAGTTGTTTGAATGGAACAAGAATCTCCGACTTTTCTGTAATCGCAATTTCTACATCCTGATAAGCTTTATTATTTATGTTAATATAAGAAACTGTTGAATCAACCGCAAATACCGGTAATGCACATAGCATGCCGGTAAAAGCAATTATTAAACTTTTCTTTATTCTATTTAACATTCTGTTGAACTCTTGCAATCAGCTTTTACTGACTTTTAGTTCCATCTGTGACTATTTCTATAGCCTTGTTTTGTTTTCCTTCTTCTTACAAATATAAGAAGGCAACATTCTTTAGTTTTTTCTATTTAACCTTAAGAGAAAAATCTCTATTTACTCACAGCAGTGAATGTCACCACTGCTTGATATGTACCTGCCGGATCCTGACCGATATTATACGTCCCTGAAATCGGTGTTTGTCCGACAATATGTGTTACAGTTCCTTCTGTACCGTTGTTAACTTTTACTACATAACAATCCCCATACACACTATAATTTTTTTGAAACTCCGCTGTCATCGGATTTGTAGTAGAAACGGTGACAGGATACGCAATTACGTTTTTATTATTACTTCCGCCGGTTTTTGCATCCTCTATTGCAGCAGTTGTTGGAGAAGTCAATGTGTTGGCAAATAATATACATCCGCCATTACCATAAGCGGAAACACTTCCACCATCTACCGGAATTGAGGAAGTCATAATGAAATCATAACTATCGTCATTTCCGTTTGTCTGAATACTAAATACAGACTGTAATCCGCTATGTACACCAGTCATACCATTAGCAGAAGTATTTTCGATGGATGATGTTTCTTTTGAAATAGCTACGGTCGGCTGAACGTCCGTATAAACGGACGTTTCAGCTTCTGCATAGCCATAAACTTTCCCCGCACCAACCGCTGCGGTAATCAATAATATTAAAAATGTTACGTAATTACTTGTTTTCATTGTTTCCTAATTATGTTCCTACTAAGGAGTTGCTTGTGACAAAGTAAGTGTTGCTTTGTATGTTCCGTTAGTATCATGAGTTGAGAACGTATTTGATTCAGCTGTTTGATTTAAAACATAGCTAAAACCATATTTACCATTATCAATTGTATAAGTTACGCCGTAACCATCATCACCCATTGTTGCTGTAAGTGGGTCTTTTGCACCTGAAGCTGCATCGGGTGTAATTGTAGGAGTTAGACTAAAACAAATTGCATTTGCGTTATCTGCAATAGCAGGACCAGTTTTGCAATTTGAGATAGCAGTTGCCTTTGCTTGATATTTTCCGGTACCAATGTTTGTAAGAACTAGTTTAAGATTCTTATCATCTGTACCAAACAAAGCTGGAGTTTCTACACCATCAGCCATAGCTGTTGCTGAAATTTTAACTTTGTCACCAGGTTTGTTTGTAATAACAGTGTACAAACCGCTCATAGCATTATCCAAAGTGATTTTTGTATAAGTGTCATCAAATGATGCTGTAGCAGTTTCAATACAATTGTCATTTTTAGTAATGTTGATAAATTCTGGAACTGTCAATGTCATTGTTGATTTAGCATTATCAGACACTGCTGCAAATGCTGGACAAGTTAACATTAATGCTAACACTACCGGTAAAAATTTTGTGATTTTTTTCATAGGGGTAAACCTTCCTTTCTTTTTTTTGTACTACATGTTACCTTTTATAACTAAATTTGTTTCTTTTTTTATGTTCTTTCTTTTGCCATTTTCATCAAAATATGAAAGAACTACTCGAAGAGTATATTCTCCGCTATTTTTTATATTAGAAGTTACAATTTTTTGCGTATCAACATAATAACCGTTTGCGGCAACAACTCTTTCTGCCGTAGAATATTCATCAATTAACTGCTTGCCTTGTATAATTTGTACAGAGGCACTATAACGAATTTTTGCATTACCTTTGTTAGAGATTTTCATATTTGTGTAAAGTCCGTCAGAACCTTTTGTTATTTCTAATGATTCAATCTCAGCACTTTTGGTAATTTTACCTTTTTCAACGTATACAGGAACACCGACTCTTGTTTTTACAATAAGTTGAGCGCTAATTCCTGCGTTTCCAGTTGGAATATTCATTTCCTTAGGATTAACGTCTTCTATATAAAGCATAGTTCTGTTTTCGCCGTCTGGAAGTTGATTGAGATTTGCAATATTAATTCTGACTTTTTGGTTTTTTCCTTGAGCCACTGTGAACTCCGAAGGTACAAAACGGATTTTTTTAGTCAAATCATGCGGGTCAGAAGATTTGTCCTGCATAACAACTTCACCTTTGTTATCAATTGTGAAATACCCAGGGTAAATTTTGAATCTCATAGGCTGTTGACTATCACCTTTAACCTCGATTGCAGTTGTAATGTAGTTACCTTTGATTTTGTTTGCATTGATTTCAACACGAGTTGGCGCAACCGCAACTGATGCAAATGCCGGTACGGCAAGCATCATTGCTAATGCTGTTGAAAATATTCTATTCTTAATTGTTTTTAATTCCATTTTTACCTCTGTGTTTGTTGTTTGTTTAATTAAATTTTAGCTAATATAATATCAGCGTCTTCGTCTTTTATGGCTTGTAGTGTCACCTACCAAAGTGCCACTCGTCATTGCGAGGAACGTCAGTGACGTGGCAATCCATTACTGTTTTTTGATTTTTTAGATTGAATGTTACACTACTAGTCTAACGACTGGATTGCTTCGCTCCCGCTCGCAATGACGGAGCGTATCACCTACCAAAGTGCCGTCCGTCATTGCGAGGAACGTTAGTGACGTGGCAATCTATTACTTTAGCATTGTGTAATATTTGAGCTAATATCATCCTACTAGCCTAGCGACTGGATTGCTTCATTTTACACTACACTTACGAGTTTGTAGTTTCTCTACACATTTGAAAGTGAAGTGAAATACGCTCGCAATGACAATAATAAAACCGTCATTGCGAGAAAATCTATGATTTTCGTGGCAATCTATAGCTTTATTTAATTATTTCATTGTACAAATCTTTCCATTCTTTGTTGTTTTTTTCGATTAAATCAATTTTCTTTTGTCTACTACCGGCTTTTAATTGTTTTTCTCGTTCTATTGCCTTTGTAATATCTTCAAAAACTTCAAAATAACCGAGTTTATCAACGTTATATTTTTTAGTAAAACCATCAACAAATTTGTTCTTATGCTCGTATACTCTTTTTATCAGATTTGATGTAACTCCTACATACAAAGTTCCATTTCTTTTGCTAAATAGAATATATACATAACTTTGTTTGTTCATTATTACCTTTATTGTTTTGTTGTGTTACCTATCAGAGTGCCACTCGTCATTGCGAGGAACGTTAGTGACGTGGCAATCTATTACTTTAGCATTTGATTGTCATTTTAGACTAATATCCACTATTAGCTTGGCGACTGGATTGCTTCGCTCCCGCTCGCAATGACGGCTATCTGGTAGGCACACATTTCGTCATTGCGAGAAAATCTATGATTTTCGTGGCAATTCATTTTTCAATTTACCTTCTTTCTCTTAATACATACTTAACTCTGTTTTCATAATTACCGCAAGGAATGGCTTTGCCATCAGCATTCTCCAAAGAATACTCAACACTTACATATTCATTATTTGCAGGTGCTTTGCCTCGTGCAATCACGATTTCTTTGCCGGCAGTAAGCTGAACTCTTTCGAGTAAGCGTTCTCCAACATTTGATGAAGCGGAAACTGTTCTGACAAAATAATTTCCTGCCGCATCACCGAAATTATCCGCATTTACGGACAATTCCCAATCACAATTGGAATTTATATAAACCAACGGTGATGTTTCATTTGTAACTTTTTGTTGTTTTTTAAACGCATCATTCGCACCAAGAACTATTCTCGGCACTTCGTGGTGTAAACTTATTTCTTGCATTACAGGTACAATAAATTGCAAATTAAATGTTGATGTAGCAGCAATTTCACCTGTTTCTACATCTGTTGCCTGAACTTCAAAATTTATTTGATACGTACCAGCCGGAACCATACCAAAATCACGGATTTTTGCCGTCATATTTTTAGCAACTCCGCCCATAGAAAGTCCGTCAAAGATATACGAATACTCGTTATATCTTAAATACACATCTTCTCTTGTATTGTTTATATACAAATCAGATAGTGGAATTGTAACCTCGCCATCTACTCTTCTCAAAGCGTCATCAAGAGGACGTAGGGCGATTTTGTAGTTGGCTCCATCATCACTATTAATAATCAAATTGCGCTCAATGCTCTGTTGGCGCACCACTGTATCGCCTTGATAGTCTATAATAACCATCGAAGCCGAACTCGGTAAGCTAAGCGCTCCTGCCATTAGCATTGTTAACAGTATTTTTTTCATAAAGCTCTATTTTTTAATTTTTTTCTGCAATCCTAAATGTGCACAAAACGCAGAAAAACAACTATCCTATATAGCCATGTTAACAATTTTTATACGGATTTCAATACATATTTGAAAAAAATCATCTTTTTGTGGGAAAAGATTTGCTAAAATTCATACTTATGTAGGGTTAGTAAGTTGAAAGTTGAAAATGGAAAATTGTTTTATATATGGTAGGTCAGGGACTCCCTAACAAAAACTGCATAAAACTAACAGTTATTGATATCTTTTCATAAGTTCTTCAACCAAAAACCAATCTTCCGGCTCGTCAATTTCGTACGCTGTATACGCAGGTAATTCATACGCAGCAATATTGCCTGAAAGTCTGCATTTATCACGCAAAATATTGCCAACGGAATTTATGTAGCAAGCTCCATTTTCTGCTACCAAACCTTCAAATTCCTGTCTTCGTGGACGATTGCGATAATCATAGTTTACAGGAACTACAAAATTCTCTTGGCTGTGTGAAATTTGATGTGGCAAAAATTTCCAGTGAAATTGCTTTTCAACCACTCCGCTGAACATCGAATCCGCATTTCCTGCCATAAATGCTCGATACATTCCATCAATATGTTCAGATTTTAGCATTGGAGAAGTCGCTTGGATAAGAAAAAATAAGTCTTTTGCTTTCAAATCTGATTTTTGAATATATTCAAACATAACACTTTCTGTAGAAGATGTGTCTTCTGCATTTTTTTTATCTCTGTCGTAAATTTGAACTTTATCAAGCCCAAAGCTTTTAACCACAGCTTTAATCTCTTCACTGTCTGTCGCAATGATAACTTTGTCGATACATCTGGCATTATTTGCAGCTCTTGCTGTCCAATAAACAAGTGGTTTACCGTTTAGTTCTTTAATATTTTTGAGTGGAATGGACTTGCTTCCGCCTCTTACCGGTATGAACGCTATATTCAAATTTATCTCCTCGTTATGATACTATTCCTTCTTTTATTTTGATTAAATCAAACAAAACCTGATTGTAAGGTGTTGGAATATCATATTTTTGCCCAAGTCGTATAATTTCTCCTGCAAAAATATCGACTTCTGTTTTTCTTCCGGCAAGAATATCTTGCAGCATTGATGTTTTGCCTTCATCGCACATTCTTGCAAGAGCTTTTAATGCATCAGCTTCCAAATTCTCAAGTCCGCTGACATTCTCTTTTTCTGCAATTAATCGAACTTCATTGATAATTTTTTTTGCAAGCAAAATAAATTCCGGACTGTTTTTCATCTCACCAAAAGTAAGATTGAGTATGGCAGAAGTCTGATTAGAAAATATATTCATGGTAAATTTCAGCCACATTGAATAATCAATATTACTAGGTGTTTGGTGATTTATGCCAAGTTTATCAAAAAAATTGATAACCTCGTCATCTTTTTCCATAACAATTTCACCAACACCGTCTTGTGTAACGGAATTTCCTGTTCTTACTGCACTATGACCGATAAAGTATGATTTTAAAACCTTTGCCATAGGATAAACTTTTTTGATTTCTTGTTCAGAAGATATTCCATTAAGGAGTGAAAGAATTTTTGTTTTTTCGCCCACAAAATTTTTGATATTTTGGATTGCGGATTTCAAACCTTGAGCCTTTGTTGCTATGATTATTAAATCTGCATCAAACTTATCCGAAGGTAAAATGTATTCAAAATTTTGTTCTATTCCATTAAAAACAGGTTTGCTCTCGGTGTATCTTTTTAGTCGTTCATTATCAACAAGGATTTTAAGTGTACATTTATCCCTGAATTTCATTGCATAAGTTAATCCAACTGCGCCAAGCCCGCAAATAATTACATTTTCCATACGTGTATTTTACACTATTTTGCAAAATATGTGAAGATTTCATTTCCGGATTAAAAATTTATAGTAGAATAGTTCTATGACATCAGAATTACTTTTTGAATTTGATAAGAATTTTCAACGACCTATTATCGGTACGGATGAAGCCGGACGTGGTCCTGCGGCTGGTGGAGTTTTTGCAGCAGCTGTTGGGTTTGAGGAAATTACAGAAGGGTTGATTAAAGATTTAGCAATCCTCAATGACTCAAAAAAACTCACTCATAAAAAACGTGAATTGATTTATGACGTTATTAAGAACAATACGCACAATAAAATTATTTGTGTGGAAGTAGAAGAGATAGAAAGAATTAACATTTTAAATTCTTCTCTCAAAGCTATGAATCTGGCTTGTTCCGCAATAATAACCGAACCTAAAACCCTTGTTCTGGTTGATGGCAATAAATTGATTAAAGATTTTTCTCACGAACAGCAATATGTGGTTAAAGGGGATTCTAAATCAGCCTCTATTGCAGCTGCGAGTGTTTTGGCAAAAGTTACACGTGACCGGTATATGGAAAGACTTCACGAAGAATTCCCTATGTATAATTGGGCAAAAAATGCAGGATATTTAACGAAAGAACATCTTGAGGCAATAGATAAATTCGGGTTATGTAAATATCATAGACCATCGTTTTTGAGAAAACATTTTGCAAAACAATTGACATTGGTGTGATATGATTTTCAGGGTGAATAAGTCTTAAAAACTTAGTAATAGTACGACTTAATGACTTCATCAAGCTTATTCATCAATTCACTTAATTATATGCTATATTTATAAATATGAACTACGAAGACTCAATTAAATTAATAACAAGCAAAGGTATGTTTTATGTAGACTTAGGTCTGGATAGAATTTCTGCAGCTCTGGAAAAATTAGGTAATCCTCAAGATGATTTGAAGTACATTCACGTTGCCGGAACAAATGGCAAGGGTTCAGTCTGTACAATTCTTGATTCTATATTAAGAGAAGCAGGATATAAAACAGGGCTTTATACAAGTCCGCACATTTGGGAATATACAGAAAGAATTCGAATCTGCGGACAAGATATTCCGAAAGAAAAATTTGCTGAATATATTGAAACAATAACTAATCTTGGAATTCACCTTACAGAATTTGAAATCCTTACAATAATGATGTTTTTGTATTTTAAAGAACAAAATGTTGACGTTGTTATATTAGAAACAGGACTTGGCGGCAGATTTGATGCAACAAATGTTATAAAAAATAATTTGTGTTCAATAATTACGCATATTGATTTAGACCACACAGAAAGATTAGGCAAAACAAAAGAAGAAATAGCGTTTGAAAAAGCAGGAATTATCAAGAAAAATTGTCCGGTGATTACAAGTTCCGGATACGAAGCCATCAAAGATAAAGCGGATAAAGAAGATTCATTATTTATCTTAACGACACCGTTTGTAAATCCTGCATTTGTGGATGCGCTTTCTCTAAAAGGTAATCATCAAGTTGAAAATTTGGCTTTGGCAATAAATGCAATAAATCTTTTGTTTAAAAACATTGATGATGAAACAATTATTAGTGGATTAAACAAAGTTAAAAATCCATGTAGGTTTGAGTATTTTGAAGATAGAAATCTTATTGTTGATGCTTGCCACAATCCAAATGGTGTTTCTGCCTTAAGAGAAAACCTTGATTGGTTTTTTCCGGAGGAAAGCCGTAGATTTGTCTTTGGGTGTTTAAAAAATAAAGATTACGAAAAAATGATGTCGATTCTTTTTAGAGAAGGTGACGAAATTTACATCAATGAATTTGATTATCCTAATGCTGCAAACTATGAAGAACTTGCTGAAAAATGCCATTATCTTACTAAAAAGTATACAGATAAAACAATTCTAACACCGGATAAATTGAATATTATTTGCGGTTCTTTTTATATGATTGGAGGTATGCAATGGCTGAAATCACTTCAAGCTTAGAAGATTATATAGAAACTGTGTACAGTATTTATTCTAAAGAGCATAAAGTCCGTGCAATTGATGTTTCACGCAAATTGAATGTATCAAGAGCCTCTGTGACAGAAGCTTTGCAAAAATTAGAACAGCTTGGTTTAATCAATTACGGACATTATGGCGCAATTTCTTTGACTGATGATGGTGAAAAAAAAGCCAAAGAAATTATTGAAAAACATGAAACTTTAACTATGTTTTTTAGAGATATTCTAAAAATAGAACGTAAATTGGCAGAAGAAACCGCTTGTAAAATAGAACACGTTATTAGTAAAAGAATTCTAAATAAGTGGAAAAAGCATATTAAAAATTGCTTGGAAAATGAGCAAAAGAAAACAAAAAACTAAATATCTGCTTCTGTTAAGGATAAAACCGCCTGATAAAAACCTCTAGGGTCGTTTGCTGCAAATGATGAGCGTAATACATTCTGCCCGATGTGTACTGTTACATATGTTGTTCCATTCTCTGCATAAACTTCATATTTGTTTTTGCTGCTTAAATATTTGTATTTAGCACCAGAAATTGTATCTACAGGAAATGCAACAATCCCAGGGCTATCTTTTGGCATTCCACCGATTTTACAATTTGCTAAAGCTTGTGATTGAGGCATTTTTGCTAAGTTTGCAAATGCAATATAAACTCTTCCACCTTGTTCAAACATAGCAGGCTCGTACCCACCTTGGGTTACGGTATGAGCATTGAGGTAAAGAGTTTTTGTTTCTGCACCATTAGAAATTACCCGAAAAGTACTTGATAACGGTGCACGTAAATTTCCTGTTCTATCTGTAATATTTGCAACTAATACCGGACTAGAGATTGATTCTACTTTTACAAATGCAGGAAGAGTTATAGAAAAATCACTACTAGCAGTATTACCGGCTGCGAAAGCAGAAAAACAGCTCATAAAAAATAACGATAGTATTAATAAAAATCTCACCCTAATTCACCCTGATTTAAAATAGTCTGGTTAAAAAATAAATACATTCTCCCTTTTTCTATCGTAATATAACTATTTGTGAATTCAAATATTATATGAAGTTATTTTAAGCTCTAAAATTTGAATTTGAAAATCTATCACCCTTATTAATTTTCAACTTTTTAATTTAAAACCTACATTCTTGACTATTCCAACTCGTTAAACTAAAATGGTATAAATATTTAAAAGGGAAAATATTATGACAAATGCAGGATTAGAATTCGACCCAGGATTCGGACCATTTATATTAGCTTTTAGGGGTACTGTTGAATATCTTTACATGGATATTAACAGATTTAAGAACCTTTCTCAAAAGAAAATGAAATTTAGACAATATTACAAAAGATTTTTGGAAATGTTTTACAATAATCTTGGATTTTACATTGGATGTCTAATGTGGGCAGCTTACATAAAAACTCAACCGGAACAAGAAATTTTAAACAATCCTTGTTTGGGTGGAGAATATAATGATGAAGAAAATACAGCTGATACGGATTTTATGATTAAATTCTTAGAATTATTCCCTAAAGATATGAAATATTTTCTTTCTACAGAATACAAAATTAACGAAGATGATATGAAAATACTAAAACTATATAGAGAATTTTTAGTATTAAACAAAGGGTTTGTGAATTCTAAAACAAACACTGATATTGTTTTGCCTGATGGTATGAAAACTGAAAACACAGAAAGTTTCAAAGATATTATTGATGAAGTTATCAAAAGTGAAGACTTGTCAAAACTCGTTGATTACAAAAATTTAATTTTATAGGTGAAAAATGGAAAATATTATAAACGTTGCAAGAGGATTAGAAAAAGCTGATTTAGTAATCAAAAATGCTAATGTTGTGAATGTTCTTTCAGAAGAAATTTACAAAGGTGACATTGCAATTGTCGACGGTATTATTGCAGGAATTGGCGAAAATTATTCCGGCAAAAAAGAAATTGATGTAAACGGAGCGTATGTTTCACCTTCATTTATTGACGGACATGTGCACTTGGAAAGCGCAATGATGTTACCGAAAGAATTTGCAAGCGTTGTATTACCTGCCGGTACAACAACTGTAATTATTGACCCGCACGAAATATCTAATGTATTAGGCTTGCATGGTATAAGTTTTATGCACGAAGCTGTAAAAAATCTTCCTATGGATGTATTTACAATGCTCCCGTCTTGCGTTCCTGCTACTCCGTTTGAAACATCAGGTTTTGACTTAAACAGCTATGACTTGTCGCTTTTGATTGACAAACCTTGGGTTCTCGGACTTGCAGAAATGATGAATTTCCCAGGAGTTTTGAACCTTGATAATAACGTTATGGCAAAACTTGAACTTGCAAAATCAAAAGAAAAACGCATTGACGGTCACGCTCCATATTTGAGTGGAAAAGATTTATGCGCTTACGTTGCAAGTGGAGTAAAATCTGATCACGAATGCACAACTCCGGAAGAAGCAATCGAAAGAATCAGACTCGGAATGTACGTTATGATTAGAGAAGGAACGGCTGCAAAGGATTTGGACGCATTGCTTCCTGTTCTAAAAAACTGCAACACAAGAAAATGTATCTTTGTAACTGACGACAGACACCCTTCAGATTTGAAAGAACATATTAATGGAATGGTTAGACGTGCAGTAGAAGCCGGCGTTGACCCTATTAAGGCTATTCAAGTTGCAAGTTTGAATACTGCAGAATACTTTGGACTACAAAACCTTGGTGCAATTGCCCCAGGGTATAAAGCAGATTTGCTTGTATTACCGGATTTAAAATCATTCAAGCCTGATATCGTTATGAAAAATGGTAACGTTATTGCACATAATGGCAAATTAGCAGTAGAAATTCCGCAAGGCGAAGCGCTTGCTGTCAGAAATTCTGTTAACGTAAGATGGATTACTCCTGAAGACTTTAAAATCAGCGTAAATGAACCGGATGGCAAAATTGGTGTCAAAGCGCTGGAAGTTATTCCGCACCAATTAATTACCAAATCAGTTGAAACAGAGGCTCTTGTTGAAGACGGCAATGCTATCAGTAATATTGAGAATGACACACTTAAAATATGTGTAATTGAGCGTCATAGAGCGACAGGAAACATCGGTAAAGGTTTTGTTAAAGGATTTAATCTGAAATGCGGCGCAATAGCCTCTACTGTCGCACACGATTCACACAACATGATTGTAATCGGTACAAACGACGCTGACATGTACACTGCAGCAGTTGCATTGATTAAGTGCAAAGGTGGTAAAGTTGTAGTTAAGGATGGAGAAATTATTTCTGAATTAGCATTACCAATTGCAGGTTTGATGTCTGATAGAGAATTTGATTATGTTGTAGACAAATGCGAAGAATTAAACCAAGCTGCACATTCTATCGGATGTGAATTAAACGACCCATTTATGACAATGGGATTCTTGTCACTTCCTGTTATTCCTGAACTAAAAATTACAGACAAAGGCGTTTTTGACACAAATAAATTTGATTTTATTGATATTATTAATGTTACTGCATTGCAAGCGTAATAGTTATTGCTAGATAGAAGGTTAGAGGCATCAAGGCGAAGATGCTTAGTTATGGTGGGTACGCCATGCCAAGATTGTTTCTGAATTTCTTCAGCTATCTAGGCTTTACCCACCCTACAATTGCCTTATAAACTACGTTAAAAAATCAAACAAATTTGATTTTTTAATATGGTTACTCTTTTTTGTCTTTAATTTGTTTTATATATTTAGCATTTTGACTTGTAACAATCTTGTTACCAGTTTTAGATTCTATTTCTAATCTTGCATTTTTGGCAACACTTCCACCCTCTTTAGCTACATCAATATTTTCTTTAAGTGTTTGTGGATTCTTACCTTTAGAAATTTCTGTTGTTGAAACCTCTGCCAACATATTGAGAACAAGTTCCATGTTAGACATATTATCTCTTAAGTTTTCTTTCTTCAAGCCTTTGTGTTCTTTGTATTGTCTGGTTTTCATGCCAGACCAAGCTTCTGTTAATATATCTGTCAAGAAACCATATTGATTATCTTTAACTCCGCTACGTTTCCATTCATCTGTTAAGTCTTTTCTAACTTCAATAGATTTTAAACGTTGGTTAATCCACGCCTCACTATAACCTAAATTACGATAGTGTTGCAAAGCTCTATTAATAGCAATTTCTGGGTCTTGCATTTCGTCAATTCGTTCACTGCCAACTTTTGCTAACCATAGTTTGAATGGTTCAGCTTTTGGACTTGGAATAGATTGAACAAGCCTTAAAACTCCCTCTGTATCAAGGACATCTGTAAGTCTCATTTTGCCATCTGGTGCGACCATTTTCAAACCGTGACAATTTGTCACGGTTTCATTTCCTTCTGCTTTGAGACGTTGTTTCAGTTTTCTCCAATAAGCAGTTGGGTCTTTACTTTCAGTTAATATAGCTACTATATCAATAACAGAAAAGTACCACTTTTCTTCTTCACTGTTCCAAGAAGTTCTTACTTTGTGTTCTTCAAATAACTTGATTGAGTTCTTTTTATCTTTATCACTAGGTTGCATATATACCTCATAAACTTAACCAACTACAGACTTAATCAAAATATCCGTACCAATTTGTTTGACATCATAAACAGAAAGATTTTTGGCTTCTGAAATTTCGTTAATACAATCCCCGTTAAAACAGCTGTATCCTGAATTATCATTAAGAATTTTAGGAGCGACAAATTGATACACTTCATCAATCAAACCTTCTCTAAGCATTGCGCCGGCTAAAGTTCCGCCACATTCTACAAAGACAGAATAAATTCCGAGTGAATACAAATGTCTTAGAACAGCCTCAACATCCAATTGATTATTTTTAAGCGGAGTATTCTTCTTTGACGCTATATAAATTTGCCCTTCTTCATAAATTTTAGAACCTCTATCTGTCCTCAAATCTTTATCAAGAACGCATTTCCACTTACATTGCCCCATTTTCATTGTCGGATTATCAGCAATAACTGTATTTGAGCTTGTCATAATACAATCAAACTCTTTTCTCATCTTATAAACTTCTGCTCTAGAGGCAACAGATGTTATCCACTTAGAAGAACCTGTTTTTGTTGCAATTTTACCGTCCATTGTAGTAGCAGTCTTTAAGACCACATAAGGCATCTTTTTTGTCATTGTTTTTATAAAAACTCTATTGAAAAAAGTCGCTTCTTTTTCTAAAACATAATCAACTTGAATTCCGGCAGCTTTTAGTTTGGAAATTCCATCAACTTTTGGGTTAACATCCTTCATTCCAATCACAACTCTTGCCAATTTATGCGCTATAATCAAGTCAACACAAGGCGGAGTCTTGCCATAATGCGAGCATGGTTCTAAATTTACATATAAAGTTCCACCACATGCCTCGTTTTTTTGCAATTTCAGCAAAGCGTCACGTTCTGCGTGGTTTTCACCATATTTTTTATGGTATCCTTTTGATACTATATTTCCGCTCTTATCCAAAACCACACATCCGACCATCGGATTAGGCGCAACACGCCCAGCTCCACGCTTTGCAAGCGTTAAACACATTTTCATATACTTAGCATCAATATTTGTCATAAATAAAACCCTAGATTGATTTTTTAGGTCTGAATGCAAATTTTTTAAACAAAACGTATGTAAAAATTGCAGCAGCAAGAGTTGCAACAATTTGTGCAATAAATACATTTAAGTGTAAAATTTTAACAATAAATTCCAGTAAACCGGCATTAATCAAGTAGCTAAAAAACCAAGTTGTACAACATTTTAGATATTCTTTTATCCAATTACCTTTAGCTTCAAACACAAGAAATTTTTGGGTAGTAAAAGATACGACAGATGATATTGCCCACGCTAGAGCTAGTGCAATTTGATAAGCAGCTTCGCCTAATATTAAACAAAATGCAGAATAAATCAAGTACGATACACCTGCATTAAATCCACCAATAAATAAAAACCGTATCTTATCCGATAAACTAAACCAAAATTTTTTCACTTCTTACTAACTCGCATTCTTTTTTACTATTATAACACGAGCAATTAAATGAACTTAATGACTTAATGACCTAACGACTTAAAGACCTAATTATAGTTTAAGCACATCTTGCCTTGTAATAATTCCAAGAACATGTTCAGCTTTATCAACAACAATCGCCCACTCTGTACCGTTTTCGTGGAGTCTATAATAAGCCGTATAAAGATTATCATCAGGATAAACCGTCACGGGGCTGGTTTCCAAAATACGACTTACCGCAATTGATTTCATTCTATTATCAACCAATACGTCTTCTATGTCTGAACGAGTAATAATCCCGCAAAGCCTGCCTTTTTTATCCTGAATAGGATACGCATTATGTCCTTCCGCATTCATTATGTTTAAAATATCAAGAATATTAGAATCATTATTAAACACTTTTATATTGCGTGTCATAACATCTTTAACCAAAGTGTTTTCAGAAATATTAACTCCTGCATTCTTATACTGATTAACAACCAACTTAGCATAAATTGGTTTATGATTAAATTTTTCAGCCACCATATCACCAATCGCAGCTGTTAACATTAGCGGTAAAATACATTCATACCCTCCGGTCATTTCAAATACCATAACCACAGCAGTAATCGGGGTACGGGCAACAGAAGCTAAAAAACCAGCCATTCCGATAGAAGAGATTGCTATTATATTCACATCTGCACCAAAGGAATTTGCCACAAATCCAGTTATATAACCAAGAAAAGAACCTAACATTAACATCGGTAAAAAGATACCGCCTGCAGCACCAGAGCCGAAACAAAGAGGTGTTATAATAAATTTTGCTACAAAAATTAAGCATACTATCGCTATTGGAAATTCGCCTTTCATAAGCATTTCAACGCTTCCATTACCGGAAGATAAAATATAAGGCAAAGCTAAACCGACCAAACCTGTTAAAAAACCAGCAAGAGCAGGTTTACAGCTATTTGGAATATTTATTTTAGAATAAATATTATTGAAGAAAAATATAGTTTTAGAAAACAAAACTCCAACTATGCCTGAAATTAACCCCAAAACAATACACACTGGCAAAATACTGCCTTCTATAGTTATTTGCGGTAGCGACACATTGAAAGATGGATTCGCACCAAGAAAATGTCTTGCAATCCCTGCTGAAACAACTGTCGCCACAAGTGTTGGAAACAACATTGAAGGAGTAAATTTATGTATAAGTTCTTCCAAAACAAAAAGAGTTCCTGCGATTGGTGCATTAAAAGTTGCCCCAATTGCTGCTCCTGCTCCGGAAGCTATAAGTTTATCACGATTATTACCACTTAGTCTGGATATTTTTCCGACAAAAGAACCTACACCTGCGCCTAACTGCACGCTTGGTCCTTCTCTACCAAGAGAAAGTCCTGTACCGATTCCAAGAATACCTGCAATAAATTTTACAAAAACTGTACGAACTCTGATTAATCGCCCGCTTTTTAGGAGTGACATTTTTACATACGGAATGCCGCTACCAGATGTTTCCGGCGCAAATTTTTGGATAATTATTCCTGCAAGCAAACCGCCAAGAGTAGTTACAATAAGAAAAACAAACGGATGTGAATAGAAATGTGACATAACAAAACCAAACAAATTTTCTATTCCCAAACGAAACGCAACAACTACAAGTCCGGTCAGCAGACCAACCAAAATTGCTTGCCAAAAAATTTTTGTAAACCCTTTTTCCATAAGTTTAATTATACATAAAAAAAGACCTACATTGCTGTGATTTATAGTGCTACTTGAAAAATTAAAAAAATATGTAATAATGTATATAGAAAGATAGTTTTGATACGGTAAATCTTGCGACCGAACCAATTGGCGACAGTGGGGATGCAGAAGTCCACATAATCAGAACTATCTTTTTTTTAATATTTATTAAATTCTTTTTCACTTAACAGTCTAAATGATTTAATGTAATTTTCATTTTTATTTATTGTTGTTTTTATAACTACTTTATAATATTTATTATTGTTTTTAAATAATAAAACATCTTCTTTATCCTCCACTATTTTTGTAGGATTTGCAATTATTTCGGGAATTAATTTATAGTCATTTATATCTAATTCAGGATGTTTAATTCTATTTTTAATAATATTATCCAAAGAAAACCTAACCTCTTTAATACTAAATTTTAAAATTTCTTGTGCTTTTTCTGTTAAAATACCATAGTTAATATAACTTCTTAATATTGAAATACTAAAAAAATCACGAGCAAATTTTATCTGTTCACTTTTACTTAAATTAATTTTATGTTCTTCAATAAATTCTGCTAAATCACACCCTAAACTATAAAATTCATTAAAGTCTTCATATATTGTAATTTTTTCCATAAGTTTAATTATACATAAAAAAAGACCTACATTGCTGTAAGTCTTTTTTAAAATGCTCCAGGCCAGACTTGAAAGCGGCAGCTCGGAATTGAGGGTGAATTTGGCGGCGTTTAGCCGGCAAACTGAACCCGATACTCTACGTCTGCACCGTAGCAATTCTTTGATTGCACAGGTGCTGTCTGGCAAGCAAGAGCCGTTTTGGCTCGAGCGTCTGGACATAAAAAAAGACCTACATTGCTGTAAGTCTTTTAAAAATGCTCCAGGCCAGACTTGAACTGGCACCGAGGGAGAACCCCGATTGGATTTTAAGTCCAACGCGTCTACCGATTCCGCCACTGGAGCATATAATATTCAATTTTCAAACTCCTTGATGGCTGAATCGGTAGACACCGTCTACCTCCCCTCTCGTAAAACGTGACATTTGTCTTGGTTTGTTCGCGCTTAACGGCAATTCCGAGTTTAGCTTTCGTGCTCACGCACTTACGCAAAACTCTTCAGCCTCAGCTCACAAACCGCAGTCACCTTTTACTCGGCAGAGTGCCACTGGAGCATATAATATTCAATTTTCAACAATTGTTATAATAATATAAAAATATCTCTAAGTCAATAAAAGATTATAAAAATTTAAAATTTCAATCCCAATAGTCGTAATTTTTATTGTATAATCTGTACATGATTAATGAAAAAGAACTTGAAAAATTTACTTCTACATATAGTTTAGATAGAATAAAATCGTTTATTTATTCTTCAAATGATACTATAGAAGATATTACACAACGATATCATAATAATGTGAAAATATCTCAGGCTTTGTATCCAGAATTAACAACACTAGAAATTATATTAAGAAATTCTATTAATTCAACATTTCGCAAATATATATCTGAAACTTGGATAGAAGATGAAATCGCCAACAATATTTTATTAGAGAAAAATGATTATGATTTACTAATTAACGCATATAACATAACTAAAAAAGAATGTTTTTCAAGTAAAAAAGAATTTTCATCTGGCAGAGTCATTGCAAATCTGAATTTTGGTTTTTGGACAAATATTTGCATGAAAAAATACAATTCTAAAATTTGGAATAAAATATACCTTTTTAAAGGTGTATTTGTAAATTATCCAAGTAAAACACAAGCAATTGGTATTATTTCTCAAAAATTATATGCAATCAAAAAATTAAGAAATAGAGTTTTTCATTATGAACAAATTTTTAAATACCCACAAAAGACTTTAAAATTATATAACGATATTATGGAGCTTTTATCATATTTACCAAATGATAATCTCAATGTCGTTAAAGAAACATCAACTTTTTTAAATTTATATAATGAGCTATCTATAAAAATAAATAATAAAAAAACCTAGGCTTCTGTGCATACTAAGTGCAGGAAGAACTTCCTAGGTTACCCACATATATTATTTACTATAATCTTACTTTTGTCAATACTAAAACAGTATATTTTAAGTCAACAAAGCTTTTATACCTAATGCAACGAGAAGCATGCCGGCAAATATTTCCAGTCCTTTTGTCGGCAAATGTTTGAATTTTCCTCCAACATAAAATCCAAAAAGCGAATTTACAAATGTCACAAATGCAATTAAAATAGCAGGTTTTAAGATATGATTACCAAACAAAGATAGTGTAATTCCTGCAGAAAAAGCATCTATACTAGTTGCAACACCAACCAAAAGCAAACATTTTATTCCAAGGCAAAGCTGTTTTTCTCTTTCTGTTTCAAAAGCTTCTTTAATAACTTTTAAGCCTAAATACATAAAAATCAAAAATACAATAAGCCCCGCATAAGGTTCTACATAAAATTTTATAAAACCGGTAAGAAAATAACCAACTGCCGGCATTAAACCTTGAAACAATCCCGTACAACATGCCAGAAGCAATGCATTTTTTGTTCTGTTTTCGCTAAAAGTCAAACCATAAGAAAAAGACACAATGCACGCATCTATTGATAAAGCTATTGCGAGTAGTATTATTGCTAAGTATGACATCCTTTTTCTTCCGCTGTTTTTTTAGATATTTCTAAATTTCTTTATCCAACGTACCGCCAATTTTTGCAAAATTTACGTAGTAATAATTAAATAATAATACTGCCACAAAAACCATATAATAAAAATTTATCAACGTAAAAACAAAGTGAGTAAATATATTTATCGCAAATACTGAACTCAAAATTGACAATACAAAATAAGAAACAAATATCATCAAATACAAAAATACATTTTTTATAAAATTTCTACTGAACAAATCTTTAACTGAAAGCCAAAATGCTTTAAACGGATTTTTTGATTTAAAAAATAATGCCGGAAATTGAAACAATATCACAAAATATTCTAACATTATTGTTCCAAGCAATAATAAATTCCAAGCATTGAGTCTAAATAATTGTTCGTCACTCAAGGAAAGCAAAAATTTCTTAAGTGTTTCTACTGATTCAAAAACCCCGCTCATAGAAGCGGCAGAAATTCCAATTGAGCCAATCAATTTCATGCCAATAAAATAAGAAGCACTAAAAACAATAACTGAAACAAGTGCTATATTAAATAAAGAACCAAGTATCGGTAAGAAAAATTCTCCAACTCCTGATGGAAATTCTTTGATAAGCGCATTTACATCTTTTGAGTCAGGATTTTTTACACATAGTTTTATCATATAAAACCAACCGGACAAGAATGCCGCCAGCATCAAAACAAAAAGAGCAAGTGCACAAACTATACTGATTGGATTTCCACCCAAAGAAAAAAGTACATACAAACTTGACAACAATGAAAAAAATATCAATGGGGTTGCAAGAACTATATATTTGTTTGTAATTTTACAACTATCTTTTATGTAATTAAGCATGAAATTGTGTTTTTCCTTTTATAACTATATTCTATATTGAATTATAGATTGTTCAATAATATCGTCTGAAACTCTTGTTGCAAAATCTCTAAAACTATTACCAATATTAGATTTCGCATTAATTTCAGTAATAGTTTCACCTTTGTTAATGGCTTCCATTATAGTGAAATAATTATTTGGTATCTTCCAGTATATCGTTTCTCCAAGGGTATTTTCAATATCTTCAAGGTTAATTTCATCATTATCCATGTATCTGTTAATAATTATTTTCACTTTATCCTTAGGATACTTTCTCGAACGGAATAAATTCAAACATCTTTGAGCATTTCTGATAGCCGGAATATTAACAATTGTTGTAAATAATATCCAATCAGAGCTATCCAAAATTTTCAAAGAGATTGGGTCAATACTTGATGACATATCTATTACGATATAAGAAAAAACTTTCTTGAGAGCTGCAAACAATGTTGTAACCATAGCAGGAGTAATACTTTCTGACTGTTCAATATAACTTGGATCAGCAAGAATATAAAGAGAAGTATCTTTGTATTTTTCAAATCCTTTAATCAAAATATCTTCACTTTTATCAACTAGTTTGCGCATTACATAATTAACGTCAAATGGCGGATTAAGATTCAAGAATGTAGAAATATCACCCAGTTGTAAATTCAAATCAATAAGTGCAACTTTATCTTTAGTAACTCTAGCCAATTCTGCAGCTAAGTTAACCGCAATTGTTGTTTTACCGATTCCACCTTTGTTTGAATAAACTGAAATAATTTTTGATTGAGAAGAATCGTTTTCCGCAGAAACGCTATTCAACATTGTCAACACTCTTATCAAATCATCTTTTAGTATTGGTTTTGGCAAAAATTCTTTTGCACCTAATCTAAGAGCTTTTATAATTGTATTAGTTGAATAATCAAGAGAAGTTATTATTATTTTGGAAGTACAAAGTTTGATATTATCAGCAATCTCATTTAATTCCGTAAATTCTTCAGAAATATCCATTATAACAATAGGATTTTGTGAATTCTTTATTGCTTCATATCCTTGTTTGTAGTTATCAAAAACTTCAATATTTTCAATAAATTCCAAACCTTCTATAAAAGATTTTGTAATATTTCTTGATTGTTCATTTTTATCAAGAATAAATACACTAGATAAATTTTCCATTCATAACCTCTCTTACCTCTCTAATATACACCAAATTTGAGATAAGAACAACCAAACATTATATATACAACCATTACACTTTGCTAAACAATTTTTTTCTAAAATCTCTAAAAGTGTATCTTCTCAAACTCTTTGGTATTTTATTTATGAATTCTTGATAATCCTTAGGGACAAATTTTCTTCTCCAAGGTTTACCCGGTTTACCTGCATAGTGAAGCATTATAACATTTTTTACTTCTTTTTTAAGTTCTTCATCAGAGTATACGTGTTTGATAAACTCGTATTCTGCAGATTTTGACCAATCGTCGCTATAATATAAGCTTTGGAATACTCCATATCTATACGGAAGGTTATAAATTTTATCACATGCAATGTTTAACGTATCTAAATCGAAGAATTTTAGTCTTGTATTGAAGGTTTTTATTACATCAAAAACTTTATCTACAAATTTTTCTTCTCTCAGTTTTTTGCAATTAAATATTATAAAGCTTGAAATGTATGTCAATTCGTTTTTATTTTCCGGAAAATATTTGTGGCAAATCATATTTTCGTTATTAGGTTCCATAGCAACCGCAGCACATTCATAATCAGTTAAATCAATATTGTAAGCTTCAGTTAAGTCATCTTTAAACAATACATCTGTATCTGCATAAATAACTTTGTCATACTGTGGTAAAAGTTCCGGAATAAGAAGTCTGTAGTAAACAATTTCTGTCCAGCTTCCGCCTTTATTTATCGGTGCGTTTTTAAATCTGTCTTTAGAAATGTATTCAAAATGGATAGAATGGTTTGTACCTTCTAACATTTTTTCAAATTCTTTTGCGGTTTTATTGTCAATATCGGGGTGGTAAACATAAATATCATAAGCAGTTTCCGGTTTTGCTGTATCAATAAGACTTTTTACGGTTACGGCTGCACCAAGAACAATTCTTTTATCAAATGTAAAAACTACAGGTATTGTGTTCATTTTATTCTCCCTTTTTTTGAATTAACGTATTAAAAATATTTTCAGCAGTTTGATTTTCTTTTATTATACTAACTTTTTTATACATAGTTTCATCCGGCATAAATCTTTCCATGTTGTGTTCGTAGAAAACTCCGACTGTTGGAATGTTCATTGCATAAGACATGTGCAAAAAACCTGTGTCACAACAAATTGAACCTGATGATTTGAAAAGAACGTAAGATGATTCTTCAAGGTTTAGTTTATTTGAAAAATCAATGACATTTTTGAAATCTTTCAATATTTCTGAATATCTTTTTATGCTTTCGCCTTTGCCTAAAAGTATAAAGTTTTTTTCAGGATGATTTTCAACAATAGATTCTATTGTATCTGTTGGAATTTCCTTAGTCACTCTTGTGCTGGAAGGTACAAGAGCAATGTAGTTTTGTGGAAGCTTTATTGAAGTATTTTCCGGCGGATAAAATTTTATCGGACAATCAATTAAACGTTCTTTTGTAATTCCATTTAGGACGCTTAATATTTGTGTTTGAGTTTTTTCGCCTTCATATACAAAATCATATTTACTTTTTCTCCAAAATCTTGAATAACGTTTTGACTTAGGTGCTAGAATATATTTTGCATTAAGAAGTTTTGCCAAATTCATAGAACCTTGCGAACCATAAATCGGAAAAGCAGCATAAATGTTTTTGTAAGGGAAATTTCTTAAGAATTTTATTATTCCTAAAATTCCCTTATGCTCACCTTTTCTATTCCAAATAATAACTTCGTCCACATCTTTTTGGTATTTTGCAGCTGCTTCATAATGTGATGGAGCAAGCATAATAATATTTGAATTCGGAAAAATTCTTTTGATATTTTGTACAAGAGAATTTGTTAGCAAAATATCTCCTAAAAAATATGAATTGATTATTAAAAAATTCTTTTTTTCAGTTTCTATAGGCATATTTTCCCGCTATCAATCAAATTTTTAAGATTGTTTTCAGATTTTTTATATAAATTATCGGAATATTTTTTCAAATTATTTTGCATTTCAGAATAATCTTCTACACTCATATTAATACCTCTAATTAAAGCATTTGCAAAATCTTCATCTGATTTATACAAAATAGAATTAGAATTATCAAATCCATTGATTGCGCCAAAACTCTCAATAATTACACAAGGTTTTGTGAATCCGTAAACTAATTGAAAATTGCCGCTTGTACCGGTTGTATTGTACCTAATATGCATTGGGTCTTTTTCGTTGTAAGAAGTTATCATGAAATCGGCTTTTTCCAATTCGTCATACATTTTATTAAAAGGAAGTCTGCCTTTAATGTCAAAATATTGTTGTAATTCTTTTGGTAATTTTTTCAAATGACCTTTTCCGATTACAGTAACTTTAAAATTCTTAATTCCCTGTTCGTGAAGCTTTCTAACGGAGTCAATAATCAAATCGTTATTTTTCTTTTTGCCTTGAATAGCTCCAACTGTCACAAAATTCACTACTTCTTGATTTTTTGGTGTGAGTTTAACTTCTCCAAAATAATGCGGATTAACAACAACAGATTTTGCCCCTTTGTAGTTTAATTCTCTTAGAGTAATCAAATTTTCTCTCCAAGTTCCGGCATCAACAGAATGCTTGCACTCGTGTTCTACAAAGAATAATTTCGATTTATCAACTTGCGGATTAAAAGTTTCGTAACATTGTTCATAATGGATACTGTCACAAAGTTTGCCGGAAGTTGTTACAAGAACACCTTCAACATCGCTTAAATCATTTTTATGGAAAAATTCTTTAACCTGTTTGCGTGACATTTTGTTCAATGTCAAATTTTCATCCTTAAATCTTGAAAATAAACCACTTTTATAATGCATAGGATTTACGATTACAGAAACATGATAACCTAAATCAAGCAAATATTTTACATACCCCGGAACAACTTCTGAATGGCTTTTTGAGCAAGGTTCCCAAACTATAAAAGTATTGCTTTTTATTACCGGTTTTTTGTAATCAAAAAGCGGTTTTATGTAAGTTTCATACAAAGCTTCATAAAATCTTGGTCTTAACAAAAACAGAGGACGGTATTTTAAATATGCAAAAAGTGAAGCAATCTGGTTATCAAAAGTCCAATGTTTGTATTCTTTGTCGGTTAATTTCCACGGAGTCATTTGCAAATACTTGAAATACAAAGGTCTGTGGATGCTAAAAGAAGCAAAATGCCAAGGTTTTTTCTTTGCAACAAAGTGAATTGCTTTTGGGTTAAGTGTATAACTTGAGCGGTTTGTGAAATTGCTTGATTGAACATTCCACTCGTCTTCTACAACCATAATTTTACCTTTTAGTGATTCGTTAATAATTTCTTGATCACCGAGTTTAATTGTGTCAAAATGTTCTTTTGTCCAATTTAAGAAAATTTCTTCTGCTCCGATTTTTCGCATGTTTTCTATATCCATAACCAACATGCCGGCATTGACATAGCTCGGATTAATTTTTGTTAATTTTTTGCTGATATCACGTACACCAGCTATCGGATAATTATTCATATTTTTGTTAAATAATTTTGCTAAACTGCTTGTTACAACAAAATCGCAATCAAAATAAATAACACGTTTTACATTAGGTAACAGGCTTGGTAATTTTAAGCGATAAAATGTTGGGATTGAAATATATGCGTGAGTTTTTACATCCATATAATCTGCAAATAAACTGTTATCAATCGGAACAAAATTGATTTTACAATCTTTTATTGATTTTAGTTGTGAAATTTTCTCTTTATTCTCGCTTTTTATTCCACCATCAAGGATATAAAAACACAATTCGTCATTTTTGTTTGCATTCGCCAAAGCTGATGCAATTACAACACCTGCATACTTTGCATAATTATCATCACACGCTAAACAAACATTTATCACGAAAAATACTCCCTTATTCCTTTATCTCTCATGATACACGTTAAAGAGTATTAATCAAGGTATAATAATGCATTAACTCACAATAAACACACTACCGCCCTTGTTAGGATGATAAGATTTATTGCCCATTATAACCAACTTGGGCAATGTACTTTATCTCAAAATCACATATCATAATACTACTATGAGTTACAATTACAACGAAGATTATCAATATGACAGCTGCGTATCGCAGGGAATTTGTTCAGTTAACCCCAGAACTTCATCTTTGCAAGAAGTTTTGGTTCTATATTTAAAATTAACAGCCTTTTATGCACTCAGATTGCATAAAAAAGGTATTATTGACAAAGACGCAAGAAATATTATTCTTGACACAATTTCTGTAATGGTTTCTAACTATGACTTTTCAGAAAAAGATTTTAAACTTCTTACAAAAAGGTTTAATAAAATATTACCTGCTTTAACTAATAAATTTGAATCAGTATGCGCTCAAGAAAATTCTGTACCGGAATGTTTGAAACCAGTACTTAAATTCAACCATAATACAGATATAATTAAGTCTATTCAATTAGGCGAAAAAGAATTTTTGCGTAAATCTAAATCACTTTCTGTCGAAACGCGCGATTTGTACAAAATAATTTTTGTTATGGTAAAAAGCATTTGTATAAATATTCTTGATTTGGAAACATTTGAAGACGACAAAATTGCCGACAAAATTGAAGAAGGATATCTTACAATCTTGGATATTTTAGATAATCTTGACGCAAAAGAAGAAAGCCAAGATGATATTAAAAAATGTATTTCTGAAATTGCAAAAGTCGATGATTGCCTTATGAAAACACTTTTGGCAGTGAGAGAAGAACATTTTGGCAAACCAAGAGTCAAAGAAGTTTCTTATACTACAACTCCTTCCAAAGCAATTTTGGTAGTAGGCTCCAATATAAAAGAGCTTGAAGATGTTTTAGAAGCTCTTAAAGACGAAGATATTGATGTTTATACACACGATGCAATGGTACTTGCTAACACATATCCTTATTTTGAAAAATATCCAAGACTAAAAGGTCAATACGGACAAGGGATTGAAAACTGCCTACTTGATTTTGCAACCTTCCCGGGGCCGATTATTTTAACTAAACATTCTTTGTATAATGTAGAACATCTTTATAGAGGTTTGTTGTTTACAACGGATTTTGCAAGCTCAAAAGGCATTATTCAGATTAAAGACAAAGATTTTTCTGAAGTTATAGAATCAGCGTATGCCGCTAAAGGATTCAAAACCGGACGACAATGCGAAAGTATTCAACTAGGATATGATTATGACGAAGTTTTAAACAATATAAAAGAATGTGCAAACAAATATTCCAGAATATTTATAATCGGACTCGGCGCTTACACGCTTGAGCAAAAATCATATTTTGAAAAACTTTTAGAACAAGTTCCGGATGATGTTCTTGTACTTTCACTTTCTTATTGTATAAAACGCAATAATGTGATTTGTGTGAACGCTTGTTTTGATACTTATGCAGTTACAAAATTTGCAGAAGGATTAAAAAAAGAAGTTGAACTACCTATAAGTATATTTTTTCCAAAATGCGATAGACATACAATTTCTCAAATAATGTATCTAACAACATTAAAAGATTTTGATATTCATGTAGGTAAATGTGCTCCGATTATTCTTAACCCAAATATGATTATCACCCTAAAAAAAGTCTTCGGCATCAATGGCTTAACCTCGGTTAAAAAAGATTTAGATAAAATTTTAAAGAGATAAAATAGTAAAGGAGTAATTGCTCAATCCAATCTTTATTGGGCACCCTACTGTCTTGTTTATCTAAAATAAACCAAATTAATCCTTGCTTACAATCAATAGTTTTGATAATATTTAATACAGGAAAATCGTAATATATGAAAAAAACTGTATTAATAACATTAACTTATAATAAATTAGAGCAAGCAACAAAACCGTATTTAGAATCTTTATACAAATACACTGATGAGAATTTATTTGACTTAGTTATTGTTGACAATGCTTCTGCTGACGGAAGTGTGAATTATGTAAAAGATTTTGCAAAATCTCGCAATAACATTACACTTATAGAAAATTCAGAAAACCTTGGTTATGCAGGCGGAAACAATATTGGGCTAAAATTCATTCAAAATAAAGATTACGAATTTGTCGGACTTTTGAACAACGATATTTTATTCACACCAAATTGGCTAGAAAATACGATTAAAGGTTTTGAACTTGATTCAGGGCTTGGAATGCTTTCACCTAGAAATAACGAAAAATGCAAGCTTACTAATAAAAATTATCTTGATGGGTATGAAAAATATCTGCAAAAATTCAAAGCTCCGCTAAAATATGTAGTTACACCATTTTTTAGCTGTGTAATTATGAAAAAAGAAGTCATTGATAAGGTTGGATTATTGGACGAAGCTTTCACACCGGCATTTTGGGAAGATAATGATTACAGCTTTAGAGCAATGTATTTAGGTTACGGACTAGCTTATACAAATTCTGCATTCATTTTCCACAACCATAGCACAACAAGCTCCAGTGTAAGTTCTGAAATATACGAGAGAAACAGAGAATATTTCTACAAAAAACATCCACTTGGTAAGTGGATTTGGGAGCACAAACGCTCAAATATCATTAAGGATTTTAGAAGATATATTAGGGAGAGTTTTGAATAGATGAACAAAATATTTAATATAACACAAGATTTTAAGCATTATTATTTTTACTTTCTAGGAATTAGAATGAGCTTTAGCAAAAAAGGATTTGGAAAAATAAAAAATCCTGATAATTTGGCTGGACATCCTATATTAACAGCAAAAGAAGCTACAGATTGTATTTATGAAGTATTAAATAAAAAAGAACCTTGTTTTATTACACGTTTTGGAGCCACTGAAATCCTAACAATAGAATACTTCCAAACTTATAAAAATGAGAATAATTTTTGTGAATTTCCAGATTACATCAAAGATAATATGCGTAATCAAGCAGGATTTTTTACTCCTACTAATGAATTGTTATCAAAATTTTGTCAAGATTCAGTAGATATGGTATCCAATATGGATATATTAGGCGTTTGGAATTGCTTTTGCAAAAACAATGGAAGCGAAGAGCCTTTTATTAAAAATTACGCATCAAAAGATATAAAACTTGTTAATATGTGGGAATTTATTCAAGGTGCTTTTAAACAAGAAATACCTTGGATGAGAGTATTGGAAGGAAAAAAAGTTTTAGTAATCCATCCTTTTGAAAAAAGTATTGTAAATCAATATTCAAAACATGAAAAATTATTTGAGAATAAATTAATTTTACCAGATTTCCAATTAGAAACTATTAAAGCAATACAGGGTATTGATACTAATAATACAAAAAATCAATACAAGGATTGGTTTGACGCATTGGAAAATATGTACAAGCAAATTGACGAAAAAGATTTTGATATAGCTTTAATTGCTGCAGGTGCATTTGGAATGTTTTTAGCAAATTACATTAAAAATAAAGGCAAACAAGCTGTACATATTGGTGGAGCTTTACAACTTCTATTTGGAATCAAAGGTACAAGATGGAATGACGAATTAGGCTACTTGTATAATGACAACTGGACTTCACCACTTCCTGAAGAATGTCCAAGTGATTTAACAAATTTTATTAAAGGTGAAGGAATGAAAGCTTATTGGTAGGAAAAATTTTGATTAATACTGAAATAACAAACAAAATAAAAAATGTTGAAGTCGTTTCTTTTGATATATTTGACACACTCCTTATTAGACCATATATTAAACCAACCGACTTGTTTTTACAAATAGATGATATCTATAACATAAAGTTTTCTACATACAGAAAACTTGCTGAAAAAAAGGCTTGGAAGAATCTTCATAAACAAAAATCAGACAAAGAAGACATAACTATTTATGATATCTATAAATTTATGCCTAAAAATTTGCAAAATTATTTAGAAAAAGAAATTGATTTAGAGGAAAAAATACTCATAAAAAACCCTGAAACTATAGAAATATTAGAATTTGCAAAAAATTCAGGGAAAAAAATTATAATAACTTCCGATATGTATTTGCCTGAAAATATCATCATTGATATTTTAAATATTAACAATATATATTATGACAAATTATATTTGTCTAACGTATTCTCTAAACGTAAAGACAGTGGAAATTTGTATAAATTTATTCAAAAAGAACTAGATATTCCTTACAATAAAATATTCCATATAGGAGACAATGAATATTCTGACGTTAAAATTCCTAAAAATTTGGGAATTATTACAGAAAAATATACCAACATTATAAAAGAATTTTTTGCTCAAAATTCTAAATATGAATTATTTTATAAAAATAACTTATCTGCTTCTATATCTTTTCTATTAGCTAGCGGAATATTTTCTTATTATTTTTCTAAAATCACAAATTATTGGAATAAAATTGGCTGTACTGTTGGTGGACCAATCTGTTTCGCATATTTGAACAAAATTTCTCAAAGTGCCAAAATGCACAATATAAATAACCTATTATTTATTGCAAGAGATGGATATACTTTACAAAAAATATACGATATGTGTTTCAAATCGGATGAAAATACAAAATATATATATGCACCTAGAAATATTAAACATTTTATTGACAATAATAAAGAGCAAGCATTGATTAATGAATACTCATCATATATTAAAAATTTAAATATCAGCAATACAAACATTGGAATCATTGATACAATTTCCAATTCTTTATCTGCACAAACTTTAATAGAAAAATTTAGTAATTCTAAAAAAATTATTGGTTATTATTTCGCTATTTTAAATAAAAAGAAAGAAAATATCATAAAAAACAAAAATTTTGAAAGTTTCTTACCTGTTATGAAAAAACTTTCTTATGCAAATTTTATAGAATTTCTTATTTCTGCTCCTGAAAAACCTATCAAATGGGTAGAACATAATAAACCAATATATGATGAAAATTTATCAGAATATGAAAAAACAAAAATTGAACTTTATTCGACAATTTCAGAAGCAGAAATAGAATACGCTAAATTTATAACACCTACTATTAAAAACATAGAACTACCTTATAGTGAAAAAGATATCGATAAATTTATAAAATTCTTTGAAAATAATCCGACAGAAGAAGATATACAAGAATTTAAACAGATTAAAAATGGAATAGATACTAATAATAGTAATTACGTTTATATTTTCCCAGAATGGTATTATAAAAAATATAAAATTTTTAATATTCCTATTATCACCATAAAAGAAAACTATAAAAAATTATCTATTAAATTTTTAGGAATTAAGATATATGAAAAATCTAATATCAATAATAACTGCAAGTTATAATTACGAAAACTATATAAAAGAAACTATTGAAAGTGTTTTAAATCAAACATATCAAAATTGGGAACTTATCATTGTTGATGATGGTTCTAAAGATAATTCTGTAAATGTTATTAAATCTTATTGTGAAAAAGATAGCAGAATCAAGCTTTTTCAACATGAAGGCGGTATAAATAAAGGTTTAGCAGAAACTATCAAACTAGGTGTTTCAAAAGCTAACGGTGAATGGATTGCTTTTCTGGAATCTGATGATAAATTTATGCCGGAATGCTTAGAAGAAAAAATAAAAGTCGCAGAAAAAAATCCGGAAATAGGATTTATATTCTCTGATTTAGAAACTTTTGGAGAAGTAAATACCAAAATTGACAAAAATTATCTATACGAAGCTATGAAACAAAAATATAAAAAAACTTGTATAGATATGTCAATAGATTTGTTGAAGCAAAATTGGATTTCTACTTTTTCAATAGTAATGCTTAAAAAATCTTTGCTTGACAATTGTAATTACGATACACCTATACAAGCTTTTTTGGATAGATGGATTTGGATTCAAGTCTCACAAAAAACAAAATTTTATTATTTAGATAAAAAACTTACAATGTGGAGAATACATAGCAAAAGTTTCTTAAACAATTTTAAATGCGACATGAACAAATTTGATATTGAAATTGAACAATTCTATAAAAATAATAAAAAAGCAAAGTTTGCAATACTAATGAGAAAATTTAAAAGATTCAAGAAACGATTTATTAGTATAAAATTAGGTAAAAATGCAGAAATTTCTATATTAGGAAAAACTTTATATAAAATATAATGTGCAAAATAAATAAATTTTTTGAAACAAAAAGTGACAAATTAAATTATTTTATATTTTGAGTAAATGATATAAATATTAACTAATATAAATTATTAATTAAATATTACTAAAATTTTGTCAAAAACATGTTCAAAACTATGTCAAAAAATGTAGAAAAAATGTTCAAAACATGTTCAAAACTTTTAGTTTTCTACATGGATTTAAAGATAAGAAAATTTTAGGATAATTTTATGTAGAAAAATGTGCAAAACTTTCTATTTTTCTACAATCTTTCTACATATCTTTGAACATGTAAAACTCACTATTTATAAGCTTTTTGAATAGTTATGAACAAATAATTTGAGCTTATTATGAAGATTATTATTTTATATATATAAATAAATAATATTATAATAATATATAGATAAAAAATGTGTAAAAAAATAGCAAAATGTTTCTAAAAGTTTGGGAAAAGTTTGGGATTTTTTTACAAGTTTTTAAGTTAATAAGTTTATTTTTAATTTTTTATTTTCTTTATAGTATAATTTGTAAATGGTTAATCTAAACGAACTTGAAAAATATGCTGCTATATATAGTGTTGAAAGATTAAAAGCATTCATTTATTCTGAACAAGACACAATTGATGATGTAAAAATACGTTATAACCATAATGTCAAAATATCTCAAGCATTATATCCTGAACTTTGCACACTTGAAGTTGTTTTAAGAAATGCTATAAATACTACAATAAAAAGTAAAATTTCAGAAACTTGGTTGGAAGATGAAATTAAAAATAATACTTTACTTAAAAAAGATGATTACAAACTTCTAATGAATGCTTATGAAATTACAGAGAAAGAATGTGAATCAAATAAAAAGTCAGTAACAACAGGAAAAATTATTGCGAATTTAAACTTTGGGTTTTGGACTAATCTTTGTATGAAGAAATACAGTGCAAGTATCTGGAATAAAAAACAATGCTTTAAGTCTGTATTTGTACATTATCCAAATAAAAGACCTGAAATTTCTATTATTTCAAAAAAATTATATGCAATCAGAAAATTAAGAAATAGAATTTTTCACTATGAACAAATTTTTAAATGTCCTGAAAAGACGCTTAGTTTATATAATACAATTATTGAAATTTTGTCATATTTACCAACAGACGGATTTAATGTTGTAGAAAATAATTCTAGTTTTCTAAATATATACAATCAAATCATGAATTATAAGCACCTATATAAATAGCAAAAAACCTAGGCATCTATACGGTCAAAGCCGTAGGAAGAAAATCCTAGGTTACTCACTTACCATTATTTACTATCATTCGATTTTTGTCAAGATTTTGGTTTTATTTTGAATGACTAAGTATTGGTAAAAACTCGAAAACCTTTGGAAAAATAGCTGTCTAAGTCTTTATGTCGTTAAGTTCGTATTATAGATATTATAGATGTATTTCTAGTTATTTTTATTTGGATAAAAGGGAAATAATTAATCAATAGCTGGATTCCTCAACTTAATCGGCTTCAGAATGACATAAAACCGGTAATTTCACGCTCCGTCATTCTGAGAAACTGTGTTTCGAAGAATCCAGCTGTTTATTATTTTTTTTATCTGAACTTAACGACTTAACGACCTAAAGTCTTAACACCTTCTCCTAATATATTTTTGCAAACGTATTAAAGAAATCTGAAATTACATTTATCAACATTGGTAATATCCAAATCATTATTGCTGCGCCAAAAACAGGTTTGAACAAGAAGCTTAATTGGAATACATTAACTTGCGGAGCAGTTTTTGAAATTACACCAAGAATAATATCTTGTCCTAATGTTGCTAAAAGGACAGGAGAGGCAATTTGCAGACCCATATACAAGACATTTGATGTAGTTGTGACTAAATAGTCAAGATTAATAATTTTTTCCAAAGGAATAGCTACTGCGTAAATTGGAAAAATTTCAAAACTTCTGATTAATGCATTTATTAACCAATAAAATCCACCAAGTTCGATAAAAATAATTAATCCTAAAAGTGTAATAACACGGCTCAAAATAGAAGTTTGGCTATTTGTAGTCGGATCCATGACCATTGCAGAAGATAAACCCATTTGAGTGTTAATCATATCACCGCCGGCTTCTATAGCCAAAATCAAAAGTTGTGCTATATATCCGATAATAGCGCCGACAGCAAAATTTAAAAGTAATAACAATAATGGTGATATATCAGCAGGTGGAGTAGCAGGTTTAAGTAATGGAGTTAACATTACAGTCAGAATAAACACGAACGCTAATTTTACCAAACCGGCAATTTCTTTACGGTTAAATATTGGAGCAAATCTAACAAATCCAAGCAAGCGAGCAAACACAATAAAACCTGCTGAAAACCAGTGGTCAAATTGTGGAAAAAGTATTGAGATTTGTTGTATTAGGTTGTCCAAAGTTTTAGCTCCAATTTTTAATTAAGTCGTTAAGTCTTTAGGTCATTAGGTCGTTAAGTTCATTTTAAAATTTTCAGTTTTACTATTCGTTATTTTTTTATTTTATCTCTTTATGAGCGTAAGCGAATTTATTGAACTTAAAGACTTAACGACTTAAGGACTTTCTTCCCCTCTTAACATCGGTTTCACTTCTCCCAGCCCTTCCGGTGGTTCGTCAATATCGATTTCTTCTACTTCCGGTGGTTCGTCTATTGTTAAAACATCGAATCCGTCAATATCATCTATTGTTGTTTCGTTTTCTGTAATTTCTACATTAAACATAACTTTCTGCTTTCCATTTTTAAGTACGCAAATCCTTGTTTTACCTTCTTTTAGCGGATGAACGTAGAGTGTGTTTCTTTCGTTCATAATGGTAAAAATGGGATATACATCAACAATCGTATTGTTTTCTATGCTAATATCAGTAAGCTTTCCATCAGACTCAATAATACAGTCTTGAAATGCGAAAACTGTATTTATTGATAATAGAAATATTAATGGTATTGCGATTTTGTACAATTGTTTGCTCCAATTTTTTAATTAGTTGAAGGGTTGAATTGATTTAAGTTGAAAGGTTGAAAAGTTGAAAAGCGAAAAAGTTTGTAAAATTCCCTTCGGTCATATATAAATTTTGTGAGCATTTGCGAACTATATGAACTTTTCAACCTTTTCGCTTTTCCACTTTTCAACTGAATTCCATTCCGCTTTTCCACCCTTCAACTCTTACAAACTATCTTCCTAACATTTTATTAATTTCCACAAAATTTCCTTTAGGCATTGGTGCTTTTGGTGCTGCATCGTACTTAATTTTTTTGGATTTATCTATGTATGGTACTTTACCAGGGTTTTTCATTATATCATTGAATTTATCCTGATTTTTGAACTTGTCTTTCATTTCACCTTCAAAAGGTGTTGTGTATTTGTAATAATCAGCAGGAAGTACGAATGCATCATTTTTTGGAACAGCATTAAAAGCAAGTGACATACCTTCTGAAAAGAAGTTTGTCAAAAGTTTAATAAATCCCATACCGCCGATTACGATTACTAAAAATACAGCAAAAATTTTTGGTGCAGCTGCAATAGTTTGCTCTTGAACCTGTGTTACGGCTTGGATTATACCAACTATCAAACCGATTGCTGCCGCTGTTAGTACGCAAGGCATTGAGATTGATAGCATTACCATAAATCCTTTTGCCAGATATTCAGTTAACATTTCCATATTTGGATACCTCGTTTATTTAATGTCGTTAAGTCATTAAGTCGTTAAGTTCGTTTTAAAATTTTCAGTTTTACTATTCGTTTTTGTTATTTTTTTATTTTATCTATTTATGAGCGTAAGCGAATTTATTGAACTTAATAGCTTAACGACTTAATGACTTAAAGACTTCTAATTATAACTCTGTACCAATCCTTGAACTATCAGCGCCCAGCCATCAACTGCAATAAATATCAGCAGTTTGAACGGAAGCGAAATGATTGTAGGTGATAACATGAACATACCTAAAGCAAGTAGAATGTTAGCAACTACAAGGTCAAGTACGATGAACGGAACAAATACTACAAAACCTATTTCAAATGCAGTTTTAAGTTCACTTAAGATATAAGCCGGAGCAACTTCCCAAATTGTTATATCTTCCGGACTTTTTAGTGGTGCTTTATGTTTAAGCTCGATAAAAAATGCTAAATCTGTTTCTCTTGTTTGTTTTAGCATAAATTCTTTTAATGGTTTTGAGCCTTCGTCTATTGCTGCAATAAGGTTCTGATTTTTTTGGTAAGGTACAGAACCACGTTCATACATTTGTTGAAAAACTCCGCCCATTGTGTAGAAAGTTAGTATCATACACAAACCAATTGTAACAATTGCAGGTGGAACTTGAACACCCATTGCTGTTTTTAATAAAGAAAATACAATTGAAAATCTTAAAAAACATGTCATACAGCAAAATACAAACGGTAAAAGTGAAAATAGCGACATTACCGTAAGCATTTGTAAAACTGGGTTCATATCTTGTATTACTGAGTCCATTTTTTTGTTCCCTATTTGTTTAGTAATTTCAAAACTTTTGATTTAGTTGAAAGGTGGAAGGGTGGAACAGTGGAAAAGTTCAATAAATTCCCTTCGGTCATATATAAATTTTGTGAGCATAAGCGAACTAAATGAACTATTCCGCTATTCAACTTTTCAACCCTTCAACTTTATTTTTATTCAACTTACTTAATCCTTTCTGCCAAACTCCTAATTACCGACTTGTCATTCGACATTTTTGAGCTTAGCATGCTGGATTTTATTCCAATATTTGTTTTGTCCATAAAATTTGATTTTGGAAGTTTTGACATTGTTTCCTGAAAACTCATCGGTCTTTGGTTCAATCCTTGTGGAATTGTTCCAACTCGACCAGATGGAGTTGGTTTAAATTCTGGTAATTCAAACTGTGTAGAATAATCATTGTTCTTGCCAGAAATAATATCACTAATATTTTTGTCTTCTTCCTCTGTTGTTTCTAATTTAGAAATTAAAGTTGTTTTGTCAACATCACCTGCAATAAGGAATTTTTCTCTTCCGGTTGATACAACATAAAGAGTTTTTCTTGGAGCTAAAGAAAGTGTATCTAAAACTTTCAAGTATTTAGATTTAATTCCACCGCCACATCCTGTTGCTCCTTTAAAAACAAGAAGTGCGACTGCAATTATTCCAACCATTGCAAGTGTGTATACCATAAAATTTGCTAAATATCCCATTTTTGTTTGTTCCCTATTTGTTTAGTAATTTCAAAACTTTTGATTGAGTTGAAGGGTTGAATTAAGTTAGTTGAAGAGTTGAAAAGCGGAAAGGTGGAAAAGTTTGTTAAATTCCCTTCGGTCATATATAAATTCTGTGAGCTTTAGCGAACTAAATGAACTATTCCACTGTTCAACTATTCCGCTGTTCAACCTTTCAATTCATTAATTCATTAATTAACTCTCTTGCCCGTCTTCTACTTCGAAGTCGCTGTAATCAAAATCTTCAGCAGGAGCTTCTTCTTCTGAAACATCTTCTTGATGGTCATTTGGTTCTTGTTTATCTTCTGATGAAGCAGTTGATTCGCTAACTTTTTCAATTCTTACACCAAATCTGTCATTGATAATTACAAGTTCTCCGGCTGCTACTGTTTTTCCGCCAACTTTTAGAGAAACTTTGTTATCGTAAACAGAGCATAAATCAACAATCAAACCTTCTTCAATACTCTTGAGTTCGCCAAGAGTTATTTTAACTTTATCAAATTCGGCTGCCATGTCGACTTGAATACTATCCCACAAATTAGTATTTGTATTATCTTCCATACTATCTCCTCCAGAGGTATCATAAGGTTCTACGATATCAATATTAGGTTTAACCTGAAATTTTTTGATTATGTTGTAACAAGATAATGTCATTTCAGAAGAATTACTATTTTCAAATACGACAATATCTCCAACATCAAGTTTTTTTATATCTGCAACAGGGAAAGTTGTTGTTCCCAGTAACAAATTAACTTCTACCGGACAATCTGCAAAATCACTATCGCTAAATCTTGGTTCTTTTTGTTCCAATTCTTGTGGTGAAAGAATTTCTTTTGGAACAGAAATAATAAATTTTGCAGCAGAATCAGAAATTTCACTTTTTACAAAAAAAGTTAAATGTAATATTTCATTATATCTTTTATGTGGTTCTATAGTGAAATAAGGTGATAATGTTTCATATAAAAAATCATTGAAAGAAGTAATAACTCTTGCTTCTAATTCAGAAACTTCTGATAAATCAAATCTTCTGTTATTTTTACCAAGAACTTTGTCTAATATAACATTAATAGCTTCTTGTGAAATCCTTATATAAACATCATTTTTAGAATTAATTTTTACTTTAGTAACGAAAAATGTTTCATTTTGAGAAAGCACATTCATATTTGTGCTGATAGACGCAAGTTTGTATTCGAATCCATCAAAGAAAAATTCCTTGCTACAATTCTCTACAACAGTTGTAAATAGAGAATCAAACCAAGAAAATTGTTTATATAAATCATCAAAAAATATTGAATCTATCATACCTTATCCCGTTTTTAAGGATAAAATCAGCGTAGTCAACACCTAATTATCCCTACTATAGTCCAAATCTATAGTACAGTATTTTGGTAGTTAACACATCAACCATTTATAGGATATGGGTTTATAAAATAACTACGTCATTGCGAGAAAATTGTGATTTTGAGCTTGTGGGTTTGATTAGAATTTGGAGAATTTTCGTGGCAATCCATACTTTTGACTGGATTACTTCGTCACTAACGTTTTTCGTAATGACGTAACGCAAGACTACAATCTATACTTTAGCATTTGGTTAACATTTAGCCTTACGTAAATCTACCAGCTTTATGACTGGATTGCTTCGCTTCCGCTCGCAATGACGTAGCGCAAAACTACAAGTTCAATGTGCATTTACCCTCGCACGTAGACATTGAGTTGACTTTTTGGTGGTAACTACCAGTTTGCCGTCATTGCGAGAAAATTGTGATTTTGAGCTTGTGGGTTTGTTTAGAATTTGGAGAATTTTTGTGGCAATCCATACTTTTGACTGGATTACTTCGTTTTACATTACACTTACTGGCTTGTAGGTTACACTACACATTTGAAAGTGAAGTGAAAAGCGCTCGCAATGACGTAACGTAAGACTATAGTCTATACTTTATCATTTGGTTAACATTTAGTCTTGCAGTCATCATGGAAGTTAAAAAGTAATTTGCTTTTACTGGACACTACTGTCCAGCTTGGGATTTATTTTTGAATAAATAAAAGGAAAGTCTTGCAATGTGTGCAAGACTCAAAAATATACATTTACCCCAATAACTTTATACCACACTCAAACAACTTTGTCAACAAGTTGTTTAAAGTCAATAAAATCAAGCTTTAAGCCAATCTAGTTTTCCGCTAATTTCTCACGAACAAGCGTTTCGACTTCATTTAGAATCTCAGGATTAGCTCCCAAGAACTCCTTAGCCTTATCACGACCTTGACCTAATTTATCGTCTTTAAAACTAAACCATGACCCAGCTTTTTTAACAATATCTAAATCAACAGCTACATCAAGGATATTGCCGATTTTGCAAATACCTTTACCAAAAATAATATCAAATTCTGCTGTACGGAATGGAGGCGCAACTTTGTTTTTAAGAATACGAACTCTTACGTGGTTTCCGATTTCTTCTCCATCGCCTTTTAAACCTTCAACACGTTTGATTTCCAAACGAACTGATGCGTAATACTTAAGTGCATTACCACCTGTAGTTGTTTCAGGATTACCGTACATAACGCCAATTTTTTGTCTTAACTGGTTGATGAAAATAACGGTTGTTCTTGTTTTACCAATAATACCTGTTAATTTTCTCAAAGCTTTAGACATCAATCTTGCTTGCAAGCCCATTTGCTGATCTTCCATAGAACCTTCAATTTCAGCTTTTGGAACAAGTGCTGCAACAGAGTCAACAACAATAATATCAACTGCTCCGGAGCGTACTAATTCTTCTGTAATATCAAGAGCTTGTTCACCTGTATCCGGTTGAGAAATTAGAAGTTCATCAACATTTACACCAAGGTTTCTGGCATATTCAGGATCAAGTGCGTGTTCTGCATCGACGAATGCTGCAATACCGCCTCTTTTTTGGCATTCAGCAACAATATGTTGTGCCAAAGTTGTTTTACCTGATGATTCAGGACCATAAATCTCAATTATTCTTCCACGTGGAATACCACCAACTCCAAGAGCCACATCAAGAGCTAAAGCACCGGTAGGTATAGTTTCAACGCTAACAGAAGGTTTGTCGCCAAGCTTCATAATAGCACCTTTACCAAAATCTTTTTCAATCTTTTCTATAGCAAGTTTTAGTGCTTTATTTCTTTCGTCTGATACGTTTACTGTTTCTTCTTTTGCCATTAAAATCACCTTTATTTAAAGTTGTTAAGTCTTTAGGTCATTAAGTCGTTAAGTTCTTTAAAAAAATTTTTTTTATAATTTTAATTCATATAAGCGTTAGCGAATTTATTGAACCTAACGACTTAATGACTTAGCGACTTAACGACATTTTTACAACATAAAATTAGTATCTTCTTCCTTCTTAATGTAAAATCCGCACATAAGAGGTTTGAAGCTATTCAAAACGTTTTTAAGTTTAAAGTTTTCTTTGTTCAATTCGTTAACCTTATTCTTAAGGTTTTCGTTTTCTGTTTTACATCTAACGAGTTCCAAAACAACATCATCCATGCCTTCAAGTTTTTCATCAATAAGCTTTGTCATAGATGTAGTAATGTTATTTTCCATTTTGTTGAGGGTTTCTAATAAACCATTTACAACGGCTTGTGAGTTTGGTTTTGTCATAACGGGTAATGTCGCTTTCTTTTCACTATTCTTCATTTCTGTAACTACTGCTGATTTTGCGTTTCTTAATTTTTTAACTTCATCTACTGAAAAATAAATCTGACCTTTTTGGTCTTTTTTCGGGGTGACTGAAGTTTTTTTGCATAATTCAACTATCTCTTTATTATCTATATTTAAAAGTTTTCTTACGTCATTAGGTAAAAGTACTTTATTAGCATTCATTTTAAAAAATTCCCCTCTTTCTATACCCAATAGATATTCTAATCAATAAAAAAAATTATTTCTACTAATTGTAACAATTATTAAAGCAAGATTTACGATTTTTGGTTAAGTCTTTAGATCGTTAAGTTCGATAAATTCGCTAACGCTCATATAATAAAATACAAAATTTAACAAGTTTTATATAAGAAAATTTTTAAATGAACTTAACGTCTTAACGACCTAAAGACTTAAAGACCCACTTCATGCTACAATACAAATATGAAAAAAGTTGCAGTATTATATTCTGAATACATTCCAGTAATTGATGCTATCAAATGTCAGTTGAAAAATGCAGAGGTATTTACTTTTGATTCAATTCCACAAAATTATTCTGATTTTGATTTGATTGTATCAGTGAATTTTAAAACAAATTCTGATATTCCAATGCTCAAATCACATTATTCGCTTTTTCCTGCATTTATGGAAAGCGACGAACCTATCAGAGATTCAATGCTATATGGAAACAAAGTTACCGGTTTAACAATATATTTTAATAACCCATTCAGAATTGTTGCCCAATATCCGCTCATGATTTCTAATTCTGCTCATTTTGATGAAGTTTTGCAGGAAATAACTTATTTAGAACAAGTGATTTATCCTCTGGTTGTGGAAAAAGTTTTGAACAATGAAACTGTTGATATGAAAACTATACTTTCAAAAGGTTGCAGTGGTAATTGTGGAGGATGTGGCGGATGCAACCATTAAATGTACTTTTTATTGGTGATAAAAATTCATCTGCTTTAAAATTTTTGTCCGGTTCAAAATATTTGAATAAATTTTATACAAATTTTGAATCAGAAAATGTTGTTTGTATAAGATTTAATACGTTTAAAGAACTTGCGGTAAAATGTCGGTCTTTGAAAATTGATGTTGTTTTTGTAGAGGATGAAAAATTTGTTTTTCAAGGTATAGCGGATGTTTTGCGCACAAATTATGTAAATTGTATTGCGCTTACTTCCAATTGGTCAAAACTCGTTTTATCAGATAGTTATGCAAGAAAAATGCTCGACAAGTACAAAATTTTAGCGCCAAAAATTTTATCTTATCCCTCTATTTATCCGCTGATGGTTAAGACAGACGGATTTTGTCAGAAAGCAAATTCTTTGGCAGAAGTTTTGCAGGTAAAAGAATTTGTTTCACAAAATTTACCGCAAGTAGAAGATAGAGTTCATTTGGAAGAATTTCTTGTAGGTAATGAATATATTTTGAACTCGTTTTTTGATGGTAAAAATCTTATTACGTACAATTCGGATTTACCTAGCCATCTGGTTAATAGTTATAACAATCAATTAAAAAATATGTTTATTCAAGAAAAAGCAAATTTTATCGGGTATATAAACTCGAGAGTGATTTATTCTAATGGAATGTTATACAATATTGGATTCAATATTGATTTCCCTAATTTCGGGCAGGATATATTATATCTAACAATTTCTGCTATTTATCAAAAACTTGATGAGATAAATTTGAACTCAAAGTAGGATAAATTTTTATATTTTTAATTTAAAATCATGACTTCCAAATTTTTTCCATTAAATAAATATCATACAAATAAATGATATTTAACAAAAACGGTAAAGAACTGCTTAAAAATTCCGATATAATTAATGGAAGGACGGTTTATATTGTTTAATACAATGAATACAATACGCCCACGCCCTTATCCACAAAGGGAGACAGGCAATTATAACGCAGGAAGTGACAGTACAGACAAGGACGGTCACAATAGTAATGCGCAAGACCAGCAACAGCAACAACGTCAAAACCAACAAACCGTAGCTCGTGGCAGAGTTGAAGATGTTCAACAACAAGCCCCTAATCGTCAAGCGATTTATTCTCCTGCTGCAAATGCTTATCCTTCTGCTTATCCACAAAGACAAACATACAAGGTAAATACTCCGCCACCAATCAGATATGATAATCATCAAGTTAATCCAATGCAATATCAAGCCGGTATGCAAGGTGGATATCAGCCTATAAACCAACAGCCGCAACAAAGTGTACAGCAACAAGCTCCTCATCCTCAACAAAGAAGCAACAAAGTTAATATTGCTCAGATTTTGAAAGATTTCAGAAATACTATTAAAGCAATTGCGACACCGGAAGATATTGTTGAGCAAGTCAATCACTATTTAGAAATTGTTGAACAGCTTGTAAGAGAGCCGCAGCCACAAGTAAATTTAATTCAGAGTAATTTGAAAATTGCTGCATCCATGCTCGACAAATATATTTCCGAAACTTTGAACAAAGATTCTAAGGTTGTTCAAAATTGGCTAGACGCTTTATTTTTACAAAGAATTAATTACAGCTACAATGAAGAAGAAGTTAATCCAAATTTCTTGGTAAAATTCCCTGAAAATAACGACAAAAAAGAGCCTGAAAAAGCTCAAGAGAAAGAAGTTCAAGAAAATCAAGAAACTATAGCAGTTGAAACTTCACATGAAGAAATTCCGGAAGCTATTCCTGCAGCAGAAGAAGAACAAGGTGTTATTGAAATTGAGCCGGAAGAATTAACTTTGGAAGAAGAATTTGTTCAAGCTCAAAAAACAATATCTAAAAAACCAAATATAACCATCATTCCACAAGATACAAAGTTGAAATCATTGTTTGTAGAAGCTAGAAAACAAGCTTTTTCTAACAATCCTCAACGTGCAATGCAAATGTTCAAAGAAGCATTCAACAGAGCTGCTGAATTAAAAGACAACGAAACACAATCAAGAATTTGCTTAGAAATCGGCAAAATCTATGATGATAATGATCACTTTGTTCAAGCACTAAATAGCTACAACAAGTCTTTGCAGTACACAACCGATGTTAATGTAAAATCACGTGCTCATTTTTCTATGGCACAAATTTATGATGACGTTAATGAAGTAGGGCCGGCTTTAAATCACTATATGACTTCAATTTCTTATGCAGGTAAATCTGATGACTTGGTTGGACAATCTGATTCCTTAACCAGAATGGCTAATATTTTTACTGATAAGTATGATGAAGATGCTTTTGACTATTATGAAGTTGCAAGAAAACTTGTTGCTCAAACTACAGATAATTCTATGAAAGGATATGTTTTGAGCAATACTGCTGACGCTTGTGTTCAGTTTAAGAAAAAAGATAAAGCTTTGAAATATTATGCAGAGGCTGTTAGAAATTACGAACTTTCAAATTCTAAAGAAGAAATTGCGCAAAATTATAAATCTGCAGCAGAATTGATGATAGAATTCAATAGCCCTAATAAAGCAAAATCATTACTTAAAAAAGCACTTGTTAATGCTGTTAAAACAAAGAATGAAGATTTGATTTCTGAAATCAATACGCTTTTGGCTTCTGTAGAATAGTAAGTTAAGGAGCATTCCCTCGCCTAGCAGGAGAGCGGATTTTCTGTAGGGCGTAAGCCCGTAAGGTGGAGGTCGGACGTTACTCCGCCGACACCCCGAATAATCCAAGAGAGGGTTAGTGTGAGGTAGAAGAAAACGCATTTAGACATTGGGTCGGCTTTCTTAAGTTGAAAGTGGAAAGTTGTTTTAAAACAGCCTGTAGTTTTACCTACCAGCTTGCCGTCATTGCGAGAAAATTAATACTTTGGGCTTGTAGGTTTGATTAGAACTTCGAAAATTTTCGTAGCAATCCATTACTTTAGCATTTGATTGATTTTTTTACTTAATGTCATCCTACCAGCTTTGCGACTGGATTGCTTCGCTCCCGCTCGCAATGACGCAAACTGGTAAGTGGAGTGGAAAACATTCGTAATGACGGAGCGCAGAATGACTAGTGCAACGTCATTGCGAGAAAATTGTGATTTAGAGCTTATAGGTTTGATTAGAACTTCGAGAATTTTCGTGGCAATCCATTACTTTAGCATTTGATTGATTTTTTTACTTAATGTCATTCTACCAACTTTACGACTGGATTGCTTCATTTGTAATTTTTACCTGCCAGTAGTGTCCACGGAGAAGGTAAATATATTATGGGCTTGATGCAGCAAGACAAACAATGTCTGTGATTCCTACAGATTTAAGCGTTTTAATCATTTCTTCAAAAGTTGAGCCTGTTGTACAAATGTCATCCAAAATCAAAACCGGCATTTTTAAATTTTTCGTAATATCGACTTCAAACGCTTCAGAAAGATTTTTCAATCGTTCTTGTCTGGATAATTTGTATTGAGGTTTCGTATCTTTTATACGTTTTACCAAATCATTGTTTAAACTAAAACCACTCAAAGCGCAAAATTCTTCCGCAACCAATTCCATATGATTATACTTACGTTTCTTAATTCTATTTTTATGCAATGGTGTAGGAATAACTTGAAACCGACGTTTATCATCAAGCTGTATCCAATATTCATACATGAATTTAGCAAGATAATACGCCAACTCTTTTTGCTTATGATATTTTAACCCTCTAATTAATTTCTGGAGTGTTCTTTCATAAATACCACAAGAATATACGTTAACTCCATCAATAATTCTTTGAGCAAAAAAATTGCCATAAATCATCTCATCATAACATTTTGGGCACATCTTGAATGATGATTTTGATGATGAACAAAAATAACATTTCTTTTTATATATTAAATCTAAAAGTGACAAGAAAAATTTTTTCATAAATGAATTATAACACACCCAAATAACTGCATAATGCATTATTATTCAATTTCAACTCTTTACTTTTCTTAGGCTTTATGTTCTAATAGTGATGATAGGGTGCATTCCCATGGTGAAATTTATAATATTTTATCTGATATTTACATATAAGTAGGAGAGGTTATGAAAACAGAAGAAAGAACATTTGTTGCTATTAAACCGGATGGTGTTAAAAGAGGTTTAATCGGAAAAATCCTTGAAAGATTTGAAAACAAAGGATTTAAAATAGTAGCAATGAAGTTACTTCAAGTAACACCAGAATTAGCTGCAAAACATTATGAAGAACACTACGGAAAACCATTCTATCCAAGACTTGTACATTATATTACAAGCGGACCTGTTGTAGCAATGGTTATTGAAGGCTACGAAGCAATCGAAAGCGTTCGTCATATTGTTGGTGCAACAAGCCCAATGAAAGCTGACGTTGGTACAATAAGAGCTGACTTTGCACAAGTTATGGAATACAATGTAATCCATGCTTCTGATTCTCTAGCTAGCGCAGAAAGAGAAATTAACCTATACTTCAAGCCTGAAGAAATTTTCGACAATTGGCAATCTATGCTTGAAATGATTACTTACGACGAAGAAAGGTTCCAAAGCTAGTGCTACGCACGTAGACATTTGGTCGGCTGCTTGGTGAAAACTACAAACTTGCACTAAAACTACAAGCTCCGCCTCAAAGTGAGACTACAAGAAAAATGTAATTCTAGGGTACGCACGTAGACACAACTGTCGGCTACTTGGTAAAAACTATATAAAGATGATTAGAGGCTTAGATGCGAAGATACATAGGAATTTATTCAAATAGGGCGCATTCCCTCCCTTTATAGGGGGAGGGTTAGGGTGGGGGCTTATCCTGCGTACCCACCAAATACTCAAAGCACATAAGAGAAAGAATAACATGACAGAAGGATTTAGTTACGAATTAGTTCATATTGATAAAAACACCGGAGCACGTGCGGGAATTCTACACACCCCTCATGGTGACATTGAAACACCTATTTTCATGCCGGTAGGAACAAATTCTACCGTTAAGCTTGTTACAAACAACAATTTATACGATACAGGTGCGCAAATTATTCTGTCTAATTCTTATCATTTGTATTTGAGAGCCGGTCATAAATTAATAGAAAAATTTGGCGGTATTCATAAATGGATGAACTGGGACAAACCTGTATTAACTGATTCAGGCGGATTTCAGGTGTTCTCTTTAGCTCACTTACGCAAAATTTCAGAAGAAGGCGTTGAATTTCGTGACCCAATCGATGGTAAAAAACACTTCATTAGTCCGGAAATTTCTATGGAAATTCAACAAGCAATCGGCGCCGATATAATTATGGCATTCGATTGGTGCGCACCTTTTCCTTGTGACTATAAAACAGCAAAAGCTGCAATGGAAAGAACACACAGATGGTTAGAAAGATGTGTGAAAGCTAAAACTTCTACAAATCAAGCACTATTTCCAATCTGTCAAGGTGCATTCTATGACGATTTAAGACGTGAAAGCGCTGCATTCGTTTCATCAATTCCTGCTGTTGGTTACGCAATCGGAGGTTTAAGCGTTGGTGAAGACAAAGAAACAATGAACCATTTTGTAGAACTAACTGCACCATTGCTTCCGCACGACAAACCTAGATACCTTATGGGAGTTGGAACTCCGGAAGATTTGTTAGACGGAATCAAGCGTGGAGTGGATATGTTTGATTGCGTTCTTCCAACACGTAACGCAAGACATGGTTCTTTCTTCACATATGAAGGTAAAAAACAAATCAAGAACGCTAAATTCCGTGAAGACCCAACACCTTTAGATGAAAATTGTGATTGCTATTGTTGTAAGAACCATTCAAAAGCATACATCAGACATTTGTACAAATGTAACGAAGGTACCGGACAAGCTTTGATGTCAATTCACAATATAAAATTTTTGATAGACTTTGCTAAAAAAGCCAGAAAAGCTATTCTGGAAGATAAATTTGATGAATTTTATGCCAAACACATCAATATTTGAGTTAAGTTAATGGTGCATTAAATGCACCCTACATTGCCAAATAAATTGTGTTAATTGAACGAGTTTATATTTAAAAATTGTTGTAATATATCTCTACAATAATATCTAAAGGTGTTTATGAATAGTGAATACAAATACTGGTGCGAATATTTAAAGTGTGATGATTTTAAATTATTTATTGAAGAATTATCGCAAAAACTGAAAAATAAATCTGTTATATTATACGCAAATGGTGTATATTTTGACGCACTCACTGATTTGTATGACTTAAGACAATATTTTAATATCGTTGGCGTAAGTGACCTAAAATATGAAAGTAATAATACAAAAGAGTATAAAAATTTTAAAGTTATAAAACCATCTCAGATTTCCAATAGTAACATTGATTGTATATTAATAACTTCTCCAAACTCGACAAATATTCAAAAATTCTTAATTAGAAATGATATTGTAAACAAAAATACAGAATTTATTAATTTGTCTTTCGAAAAAAATGATATAGATTTAATAAAAAATAATTACAAAAAAGTTTTGCAAAGAATAAAAACAAAAGAAAAAATAAGAGTTTTATTTCTTGTAGAAGAAAATTCAAAATGGAGTTATGAACTTTTATACAAAGAATTAAAAAAGAATAATCGGTTTGAAGTTTTGCCGGTTTTATTGTTCCCGATAGTGACTAAAAATAGGATTGAATATACACAAAAAGAAAATATTACTTTTTTCAAAAATCAAGGAATAGATGCCATAGATTTTTATGATTATAAAAATAAGGAAAACAAGAATATAATGGAATTAGCGCCAGATATTGTTTTCTATCAACAGCCGTGGTATTTGATGAACATCAATCATCCGAGTATCGTTTCTCAATATGCGTTGACTTGCATGGCGCCTTATGGTTACACTACACTCTCACCTGAAGAATGGGGAAGCGAAAACGTGAAAAAAGTTTATCGTGATTTGTGGTGTTTTTTTTCCGAAAGTAAATATCATAACTCATTCTATAAAAAAGTATGTAATATGCAGGATAATTTGTTAGCAGTTGGAAGCTTAAAGTTTGATAACTATAAATTGCCAGTAAAACAAGAGTTTGAAGATTTATGGAAAGGTAAAAATGTAAAATCTCGAATAATTTATGCACCTCATCATTCAATAAATAATAATGGACTTAAAATGTCCACTTTTACGAGAGATTACAAATTTTTCTTGGATTTTGCTAAAGATAATCCTCAATACTCATTTGTCTTAAAACCCCATCCGGCACTAAAATCTATGTGTATCTTTGAAAAATTTATGACCGAAAAAGAGTACGACGATTATATAAACGAGTGGAATAACCTCAAAAATGCGACTGTTTATGATAAGGGTAATTATTTTGATATATTCAAAACTTCTGATTGTTTGATAACAGATTGTTCTTCTTTTTTAGCAGAATATTTTCCAACCAAAAAACCGATAATATTTTTAAACAGACCTGATAGAGCACCATTTGATGAATTTGGCGAAAAAATAAGAAAAGGTTTTTATGAATTGAATAACCTGAATGGTTTTGATAAGTTTATAAAAAATCTTCTCATCCTCCAAGAAGACAAACTTCTTAAAATACGAGAAAATATTTTGAAAAATGTATTTTATATGCCAAGTTCTAATTCTTACGAAATAATCTTAAATTATCTGAATTTAATAATTTCTAAATAATACCCACCCGCATTCTTGTAAATACAGCCAAATGTCTTTCTTTTGTTCCATTTTCCTTACGATAAGAATAGAACAAATCATTATTACAACTTGTACAATAAGGGCATACGTCAATGTTCTTAACCCCAATTTCTCTCAGCTGTTGTGCGTTTATACCTTTAAGGTCAACATTTCTGCCTTCATACAATCCAATTGGATTTTCAACTGTTGCAAGTAATGTATCCCTGATTTCTTCCGAAACTTCGTAACAACAAATTGAAATCGCAGCGCCAATTAATGCAACAATATTTTCAGGCTTTGTGCCAAAATTAGCTGACATTTTATTGATAGTTTTTACTCCAATCTTAGCAGCTGTTCCACGCCAACCGGCATGAGATACCGCTCCGATTTTATTTTCTTTATCATAAAAAATCAAAGGAGTGCAATCAGCAAACTTCAAATAAACCGTATCCTCAGTGTTTGTCAGAATTAATCCATCTGTATCAGGATAATCAATTCTCTCATCCACAATTTCCACATGGTCGCTATGTGTTTGTGTAGGATGAATAATCCTCTTTGATTCAGGAAAACTAACTTCTCCACGTGTCGTAAAATATGCTGTAACTTCTGTTAGCATATCACTCTTCATAATCTTTGTGCCATTAAAATCTTCAAAATAAAACATAATGAAAGTATAACATAATATTTAACACAACGTACCATAACACTTGAAAATGGTTACAAACTAGTTTATAATACTTGTATAAGAGAAATGCTGATAGCATTCACAGTACTACCAGCATCCACTTTTCTCTTACCAACAACTTAAAATTGATAAAAATAGTAGTGTTACCAGCACTACTATTTTTGTTAGCCAACTTCTCATCGTTGTACCTCACTTTCTAGCCGTAAGCCACTCAAATACGTTGTTGCTAGGTGAGATTGAGCAGTGTTTCTCTATTAAAATTGTATCATAAAAGAACTAACATATTCATATATTCACTTTCATACTATAATCAAATTATGGAAGAGAAAGAAACAAAACTAGTTATAGGTTTAATGTCAGGTACGTCTTGTGATTCGATAGACGCAGGACTTTGTGAAGTTAATCCGGATATGTCGGTAAAACTTATTCGTGGAATAAATTATTCTTATCCGGAACATATTAGAGCCAAGATTTTTTCTGCGTTTCGAGGTGATATAAATATAAAAGAATTATGCCAGCTTAATTTTGCAGTCGGAAAATGTTTTGCAAATGCTGCAAATATTTTGATAGAAGAATTTGGCAAACCTGATTTAATTGCAAGTCATGGGCAAACAGTTTATCATTATCCGTTTGATGAAAAACTTGATAATATTTCTCTCAAGAGTACTCTGCAAATAGGCGAAAGCTCTGTTATAGCAGAAGATACCGGCTGCATGGTTATATCAAATTTTCGTGAACGTGATATTGCCGCAGGCGGTCAGGGTGCGCCTTTAGTCTGTTTTGCAGATGAAAAGTGGTTCAAAAACTCCCTTATTCAAAATATTGGCGGAATATCCAATGTTACGGTAGTTTCTGATGATTGTGAAACATTCGGTTTTGATAATGGTTGCGGTAATATTATGATTGATTACTGTGTTCAAAAACTTTTTGGAAAAAAATACGATAAAGATGGCGAAATTGCTGCAAGCGGTAATATCTGTGAAAGTTGGCTTGATTGTCTTTTGCAAGATGAATATTACTACCTTGACCCACCAAAAACGACAGGTCGAGAGTATTTTTCTACAAAATACATTGAAAATATTTTAAAAATTGCTCCATCTGAACCTGCTGATATTATTGCAACTTTAACCGCTCTTACAGCAAAAACAATTGCGCAATCTTACGAAAGATTTGTTTACCCAAATGTTCATGTAGATACAGCAATAATTGGCGGTGGTGGAGCTTACAATCCAACAATGATGAAGTTTTTAAGAACTTATCTACCTAAGCATATTGAACTTAAAACGCATGAAGATTATGGTATATCGAATAATTTCAAAGAAGTTATGGCTTTTGCACTTCTTGGTTATTGCAATTATTATGGAATACCAAACAACCTTCCATCTTGTACCGGCGCTAAAAAACGAGTAGTGATGGGGAAAGTTAGTTAGAGGCGAAGAGGCGTAGATGCGAAGACGCATAGCAATTTAAAATCTGCTAAGCCTCTAATCTTCTACGCATCTACGTATCTATAAAATTTTTCCAATAATTCGAGCTAATACATACCCAATAGGTCCTCCTATCGGAATTGGTGTAAAAGTACCTATAAGCGCAGCAAGCGCAGGTACCTGTTTTTTAGTAACTTTAGTATTTTTAACAATGCTTTTTGCTATTGTTGGAATTTTAGCGGTTCCATTAATATTTGCAAGTTCTTTACCAATATTATAGTTGTTAGTAATTTGTTTTCGCATATCCTTCATGCCACCTGTCATCAAACGGTATTCAGTGATACATCTATCTTTTCCCTTTAAAAATATTCCTGCATTCATAATCCATTTCCCCAGATTTACATCTCTATATTTATAAAGAAAAAATGTGTTAAAAAATTGCTCTCAATTTCAAATTTTATTAACAAATATTACACATAAAAAAACTTGCCAAACTCTGTCAAGAATTCTTTTTTATCCTCTTTTAAAAATGCAATAAAATTTTCAAAACTTTCGTTCTCGTAAGAACCAACAGAAAATTCTAATCCACTTTTGTTAGGTGAAATTATACAAGACACACTTTTTACCCCATCATAAATATCAGCATAAGTAAACAAAGTTCGTTTTTGTAGCGATTTTACAAGTCCTGCTCCAAGTGAACTCTTGCCTGCTGACAATGCACAATACGGTAGATTTAATTTGTTATACAAAGTAAAAAAGCTAACAGGGTAATTGTGTACAGAAGTCGAAAATACAGCAGGAGAAGTTTCTCCAAATTCTTGATATTGTTTAATTAAATTATCAAGTCTTGTAAACTCACCATATTCTGAAGAAAAAACTATTTCTTCCACATCTTGAAGTTCAAAAACTTTAAACATTGTTGTTAAAGCAGCCTTATCCAACAAGCTTAATTTTCGTCTGACAAGCGGCGAAATAAATGAAACATCAATTTGTTCTTCTGATACTATATAACTAAATTTTTCAATACAAAAAGGTAAATTTTTCATGCTAAGATTATACTATAAAATGATTATTAAAAAATACAATGCAATTTGCAATCTTGGACAAAATATAGACGATATTTACAAAAAAGCCATTGCCGGTGATAACACTCATTTTGATTATCTCCAAAACAATCGGCTTGCTTTAATAAAATGTGATTTACCTAATATTAATGATGAAGCTTATAATTTACGTTGCAACAAGCTTTTGCTCAAAGTGTTAGAACCTTTAGAAATTGAAAAGCTTGATAAAACAACGACAGCCATAGTTGTTGCAACGACAAATTCAGGAGTAGAAGAATACGAAACATCAAAAAACTCCAAGCATTTTCAAATAGGCAATCCTGCTGAATTTTTGCACAATTATTACGGATTTAAAAATTATTACACATCCGTTTCAACAGCTTGTTCTTCCGGTATAAAAGCTTTTGCAATCGCAAAAGAACTTTTGGATTTGAGTATTGCAGAAACAATTATTGTTGCAGGTGTTGATTCTATAGCCAAAGTTCCTGTTTACGGTTTTGATTCATTAGAAATTTTATCAAAAGATGTGACAATTCCATTTAGTGAAAATCGAAAAGGTATTAATATTGGCGAAGGCGCTGCAGCTTTTATTGTTCAAAAAGAAGGAGCCGGAATAGAAATAACCGGTATCGGCGAAACTACAGATTTTTATCATTCTACAACACCGGATCCAATGGGAATAGAGGCGAAAAAAGCCATTGAGTTTGCGTTGGGAGAAATGAATCCTGATGAAATTGATTACATAAATCTGCATGGTACGGGGACGCACTCAAATGATTTAATGGAAGCTAAAATTATTTCAGAAATTTTTGGGAACAACGTACCTGCAAGTTCTACAAAACCACTGACCGGTCACTGTTTAGGTGCTGCAGCTAGCATTGAAGCTGCGCTTTGTTGCAAATTGCTTGAGTCAAATACAAATCAAGTTTTTCCACATATCTATGATAACAAGTATGACAAAAACTTACCTCAAATTTGGCTCGCAGATGTCAACACCAAAACGAAAATTATAAAAACCTGTCTTTCCACCTCATTCGGTTTTGGCGGTACAAACTGCGCCATGGTGCTGCGCACATAGATAAAAGGACAGCTTCTTGGTAGGAATTACCAGAATACTGTCATTGCTTGAGATATACAAATATGACACGCTACCGACAGATTTTTGCCATGTCATTACCGGTATTTTATACTACACTTACATGCCGGCAATTTTACATTTATTAACACAAAAGGCAATTATTTTTTTGATTTGTTTTATAACTCATATGAATATTCCAAATAATACAATTTATAGCTATAATACACTATCATACAATCAGAAACCTGCTTTCAAAGGACGTTCCAGAGAAGTAGAAAAAATTTTGGACTTGGTTGCAGCAAATCCGGAATTAAAAGCGGTTGAATCAGAAGTTTTAATTGAAAAAATCAAGAATGCACTCCAAGATATATTGCGTCCAAGTAGATTTATTGGTGAAGGAACTCATAACGCTGTATTTAAGATTACTCAAAAATATGCGGCAAGAGTACCGCTTGACGCTAATATCAACAAAAATAATATTGGCAATAATTTAGTTTGGGGACAAGATGTATTTAAAAATTTAAGAAATTATTTTGGCGAAGCTATTGTGCAATTGGGGAAATTGCAAATACTCAAAAATGTAGGACCACAAATGCCTGCCGGAGTTCCTGAACATATGACCAAAACTCTTGGTTCAGGAAGAGTGAAGAAATACTATTTAGAAAAATACCTGCCAAGATTTGCTCGAATTCCGCAGCACAATTACAATGAACTTGCTTGTGATTTGGCACAATTAAACGAAATGAAGTTTGGAACAAGAAGTTACGGCATTTTTGATTCTATCAACCCTAATAATATAGTAACAAGCAAAGGTAAATTAAAACTTGTTGATGAGATAAATACGCTTTATGACAAACCTTATGGTAATACTACAGCAAAACTTTTGGAAGTTTTTATTAATCGTGCTAGTGCAAATGTAGAAGCCCCCGATGCCGGTGAAAAGATTAAATATGTTAGAAAAATCTTTAAAAAGACTGTTCTTTCCGGTTTATATGCCGGTTTAATTCATGCTGACGATAAAATCGATTACAGGAATTGGGAAATCGCACTAAAAAAATGCAACATAAATGATGAACCGTATAAAGTTATTCAAACTCTTGAATCTATTGAGGCAATGCCTATTACAAAAGAAGAGAAAATGAACAAAGCTGGCAAATATTTGCAATCTTTATTTGGAATAAATCATATGAATAAATGATGTAGAATGTCTATTTGTGGTTTAACATGCATTTGTGGGGGAGTGTGTAATGTTAAACCAAGTAATTCAACCAATGGAAATTTCTTGTTCTATTACTAAAAATTGGACAGAACAAGCAATTGAATGCTATAAACTCAACGGTAATTGTGAAGCTTGCTCAATTAGAAAGGCTCATTATTCCTTTGATTGCCAAATGCCAAGAGTTATAGAGATACTAAAACTAATGAATGGCGAACCTGATTTGGATTAGTTTATAAAATTTGTTTTGGGCTAATTTTTTTTAATTGAAAACCAATCTATATTGCAAAGTTTATCAAATTAAGATAAAATTTTGTTGAGAGGGGTTTATATGTCAGACGATATAAAAGATTTATTGAATAAATATGAATTTGAGAAGCAATTAAAAAAGTTAAACAAAAAATTGAAAAACAAAAAAGTTGTTGTATATGGCACAGGATTGGTTTTTCAGACAATTTTGAAGAAGTATGATTTATCAAATATCAATATAATCGGTGTTTCTGACAGAAAATTTGAAGAGTCTGAAGAAGGACAGGAATTATTGGGATTTAAAAAAATTCCGCTTAACAAAATCATAGATTATAAGCCTGATTACATTTTAATAGGTGCTTTAAAATTTTTACCGATTATGGATGATTTTATGCATAATAAATTTTCCGGTACAAAAATAAAAGTATTACCTCTTTTGGACAAACCTTTTTTCACATTATTAAAGGAAATTTTTGAATAAATGAATATTGCAATAATCTTTGCAGGTGGAGTCGGTGAACGTCTTAATAATGGTAGTGTTACGCTACCCAAGCAGTTTATTGAAATACACAATAAACCGATATTAGTACACACACTTCTTCATTTTCAAAACAACAAAAATATTGATAGAATTTATCTCGCAGTCAAAAATGAGTATATTGAATATACACGAGAATTGTTGCAAAAATTCAACATAGACAAAGTCGCAAAAATTGTGTGTGGCGGGTGTTGTGCGCTTGATTCTATTTTTAATGCTCTTGATGCTGCCTACAAAGATTGTCCGAAAAATTCTACCGTCTTAATCCATGATGGTGTTAGACCAATAATTACAGAGGATTTAATCAACAAAAATATCGAAAGCGTAAAACAATTTGGTACGGCAATTACTTCAACACCTTGTTATGAAACAATTTTGATAAGCAAAGATAAATTTAAACCGACTAATGTTCCAATCAGAAAAGAAACATTTTGTGCACAAGCTCCGCAGAGTTTTGTTTTGGAAGATATTTATCAATTACATCTGAAAGCTAGAGAAGAAGACAAAAATTATAAAGATATTGTCGATTGCTGCACATTGTTTTTCAAATACGGAAAAGAAACACACCTTGTGGAAGGAATATTTGGAAACATAAAAATAACCACACCTTCTGATTTGTATATTTTGGAAGGGATTTTGAAATACCAAGAGGAAAATAATGCCAAGACAATTTGAAACAGAAAACAATATACGACAACAAGATTTAGAAGAACTTGTTAAAAATTCTGTTTTTGACAAATTCAGAGATAAAACTGTCTTGATTACAGGAGCAACAGGATTTATTGGCAGTGAAACTGTTTTGGCATTTTTGTGTGCAAATAGAATAAAAAATTTGAATACAAAAATTGTTGCTTTGGTTAGGAATTTAGAAAAAGCGCATAAGATTTTTGAACATATTATTGATGATTGCAATCTTGAAATAATTGTACAAGATATCATAGAACCGATTGAATATACAGGAAATGTTGATTACATTATCCACTGCGCAAGTAATACTCAATCAAAATACATGTTGGAAAAACCTGCAACTACGGCTTCTATTATATTAGATGGTACAAAAAGGGTTTTGGATTTTGCAAAAGAAAAAAAAGTTATATCTACAGTTTTTTTATCTTCAATAGAAGTTTATGGTTCAATTGATTCTGATTTGGAGATAAAAGAAGATGATAATGTTGGACAAATTGATATAACAAGCCCAAGGAGCTCTTATCCTCTTGCAAAAAGAATGGCAGAAAACCTTTGTGTTGATTATTCTACAGAATACGGAATTGATACAAAAATTGCAAGATTAACACAAATAATCGGAGCCGGAATCGAATACAATGATAGCCGAGTTTTTGCTCAATTCGCCAGAAGTGTAATAAAAAAACAAGATATTGTTCTCCATACAAAAGGTGAAACTACAAAAAATTATTGCTATATTACAGATTGCGTGAGCGGAATTTTGTCAATCTTAATTGATGGCAAGAATAAAGAAATTTATAATGTTGCTAATTCTGACACTAAATGTTCGATAAGAGAAATTGCCGAAAAATTTGCAAAGATGGGAAATCTTGATATTAAATACGAAACTAAAGAACATAAGGAGTATCCTCCGGAGATTAAATGCTGTTTGAATTCTGATAAATTACTCCGTTTAGGTTGGGAACCTCAAATTATGCTGCAAGAAATGCTTGATAGATTGATAAAAAGTATGAATAGGGATAGAAAGAATGAAGTATAAGATATTAACTTTTTTATTAAATCATTCACTAAGTATAAATAGATTTATATTTAATTTATTTTTTGCTTGGCTTCCCGTAGATGAAAATAAAATAGTTTTGTGTTCTCATAAGGGCTATGCAGGTTATGGTTGTAATCTGAAATATATTACAGAAGAAATTATAAGACAAAATTTACCATATAAATTGGTTTGGTTAACACAGCAAGAGTTTATAAATAATAACGAATTTCCTCCTCAGGTAAAATTGGTTGATATTAAAAATTTTATGGCTTGTCTGTATGAATTATCAACTTCAAAGCTTTGGCTTGATAATGCAAATAAAATGCAATTCTTTAAAAAAGGTTTAGAAAAAAAGAAAGATCAAAAATATTTGAATACTTGGCATGGATCATTAGGTATAAAACGTATTGATTTTGCAGCAGAAAATTTTGCAAAAAATAAAAATTTTTCTTATTTTCTGACAAAAGATATTAATAGTCTCGATATTATGTTATCAAATAGTGAATTTGAAAATGAAGTTTATAAAAAATCAAGACATTTTAACAAAAGAATTGAAAAAATAGGACATGCCAGAAATGATATATTTTTTAAAAATGACGAAATTCTTAAATTAAGTATAAAAAATAAAATTGGAATTAATAAAGATACAAAAATACTTTTATACGTTCCTTCTTTTAGGGATAATTTAAGAATTGATTGTTATAATTTAAACTATGAAAGACTTAGAGCTATTTTAGAGAATAAAATCGGTGGTCAATGGAATATTTTGTCAAAATTTCATCCAAAGTTAGTTAATAAAATTGAGTATTTAACTCACCAATCAGAATATCAACGTGATGTATCACTTTATCATGATATTCAAGAATTGTTATATATTTCTGATGCAATAATATCAGATTACTCAAGTTGCATGTTTGATTTTATGTTGACAAGAAAGCCTTGTTTTATATATGCAGAAGATATTGAACAATATAATAATGAACGAGGTTTTTATTATCCACTCGAAGCAACACCGTTTCCAATTGCACATAACAATAAAGAACTGGAATATAATATTCTACATTTTGACAATGAAAAGTATGTAAAAGAAGTAGACAAGTTTTTAGAAGAAAAAAATTGTGTAGATGATGGTACTGCAAGTGTAAAAGCTGTTAATATAATAAAACAGATTATGAAACAGGTGTAAAAAATGAAATATAAAATTCTAATTTTCTTATCAAAAATAATTCCTTCAATAATTGCTAAAATTTTAGAAAGTGAAATATATTTAATTGATTACGCAAAAACAAATAATAAAACTTTCAAAGATATTATTAGAAACAAAGAGGATAAAGTACTTGAAAAATCATTACTAAAAAATACTGATTTGAAAAGTAGAATTACAATAAAAAGAGTTTTAAGAAGAATATCTTCTTATGTACTTAAAAATAAGATTTATTACACAAGAACCATTTGGGAAAGTCTTACATTATACTTGGCAAATTTACATAAAAATAAAGTTTTAAAAGAAAAAAACGGTGTTTGGTATTACGAAAATTTTGCACTCCCAAGAAATCATTTTAACAACCAAATATTTTGGGATAAATATTTTATTACTGAACTAAAAACTTTAGACAAAGTAAAAAATGGTGATATTGTTGATGTTGGAGCTTTTATAGGTGATAGCGCTATTTTGTTTGAAAAATACACCAATAAAAATGTACTCGCTTTTGAACCTGTAACTTCTAGTTATGACGATTTGTTGAAAACAATAAAAATAAATAATTTCGGTAAAATAATTCCTTATAAATTCGGGCTCGGAAGTCATAAGCAAGAATTGTTAATCAGTATATTTGATAGTTCCGGTGTTGGTGCAACACTAAGGCAAGATAGAAAAGAGCATAAAATAAACAAACAAGAAACAATAAAAATTGATAAATTAGATGATATTGTAAAAAATGAAAATTTAAAAATAGGATTAATAAAAGTTGATGTAGAAGGAGCTGAACAAGACTTTTTAGAAGGAGCATTAGATACTATTAAGTCACAAAAGCCAGCATTAATTATTGCAATATACCATACCGGAGAAGATTTTTTTGAAATAAAAACAAAAATTGAAAATCTAAACTTAGGATACAGATTTAAAATCAGAAAAGCTACAAAAAATGGCATATTAGATGATACTGTTCTAATAGCAGAAGTTGTTTAAGATAATGAGGAACAAATATGAAATATAAAGTATTGATTTTGTTGGGATATTTAAATAAATTTATTATCAAATTATTATCTAAAAATCCAAGGTTTTATGAAAAATATGTTTTAATTCCTAATAAAATTAATAAAGATAATAAAAGATTTTTGCCTACGCAAAAAATGATTGACGAGTTACAGAAACAAACACCATTTCCTATTTTCAGTACAATCGAAATTGAAACAATCAATCGTTGTAATGGTGAGTGCGATTTTTGTCCGGTGAATCGTTATGATGATACAAGAGAATTTAAGTTAATGTCAGAAAACTTGTTCTACGATATTATTCATCAATTAAGGGATATTCAATATGACGGAAGAATGCAACTATTCTCAAACAATGAACCTTTGATGGATAAAAGAATATTTGAGTTTGCAAAATATGCAAAGGAACAATTGCCTAACAATCATTTCAGCTTTTTTACAAACGGAACATTGCTTAATCTCGAAAAATTTAAAAAATTGATACCATACTGTGATACATTCTGTGTTGATGTGTACTATGATAACCCTAAAAACAAATTTCCTAAAAACATAACTCCAATTATTGAATATTGTTTGGAAAATGAAGAATTGCAAAATAAAGTTATATTTCAATTTATCAATAAACATGCAATAAGAAACAATCGTGGCGGAAATTCGAAAAACAGAAAAAATGTTTATCACTTAAAAACCTCGTGTTTATTACCTTTTAAACAAATGATAATACGACCTGATGGTAAATTGTCATTATGTTGTAATGATCCAAAAGGTTGTTTTACCTTAGGAGATTTGACTAAAGAAAGTGTAATTGATGCTTGGCGTAATGAAAAATATACTCATATAAGAAATTTATTACAAAAAGCTAGAGAAGAAGTAAAAATGTGTAAATACTGTGATAATTTTGGCGGCAGCGGAACTAATGAGTATAAAGATAAAGTGTTTACAAAAGCCCAATTTAAAATTTCTTGGGATGATTTAAAAAAGATGTATAAAGTGTAGTCTTATTTTGCGTCATTGCGAGCGTTTTCCACTTCACTTTCAAATGTGCGTCATTGCGAGCGTTTCTCACTTCACTTTCAAATGTGTAGTGTAACCTACAAGCTAGTAAGTGTAGTGTAAAACGAAGCAATCCAGTCGCTAGACTAGTAGATTTACGTAAGGCTAAATGACAACCAAATGCTAAAGTAATGGATTGCCACGAAAATCACAGATTTTCTCGCAATGACGGCATTTTGGAATTGCAATAAGTCGGCGCATTTCACGCTTCGCCCTTGAGGGGAGAGCGTATTTTCGGTAGGGCGTAAGCCCGTAATGTGGAGGTCAGACGTTACTCTGCCGACACCCCGAATAATCCAAGAAAAGCTGGGCGGAGCCTTGATGAGGGTGGATACAGTACTCTTGTCCAGAGAGTTCATCCCCTCACCCGTATCCGTAATGCTCATTAACATTCGCAAACGGCTACTCCCTGTTTTGGATTATTCCGGTTTCATTTCGCTCAAAATATCGTCAAAAACGCTTTGCCAATCACCAACAGAATGTTGGCGGAAGAGTTTTACGCTATCGTACCAATCACAAACGCTTAAATCTGTATGCCATCTCCAATTAACTTCGTAAGGTAAGATTATCCAGCAAGGAATTCCCATTGCGCCTGCTAAATGAGCAAGAGAAGTGTCATTACAAATCACCAAATCCAAGTTGCTTAAAGCTGCAGCGGTTTGTCCAAAGTCGATTAAGTCTTTGCCGATATCTACAATTCCATCTAATTCTTTTGCATCTTCAGAACCTTCAAAAGTTTGGAATGAGTAGTATTGCGTATTTTCAACTTCCATTAATGGTTTAAAGAAATGTGTCGGAATAACTCTGTCTTGGTCATAGTATGTATTTCCTTGCCATTTAATACCGACTTTAATTTTGTCATTATCAAAAAATTTCTTTTTGTATTCAGCTGCAAGTTCTTTATTTGGTCGTATGTAACCTTCCGAATACGCAAAAACTTTGTCACCTTTGAGCTTAAGTAAATATGGCAGGCTCAAAAGCGGAGTGTGAACATCAAAATTCATGTCGCATTCCGGTATATATTTATCAATAATTTCATCTATGCCGAGAGGATTATCCCTAAATAAAGGCACAAGCGGTTTTTGCGGTAAAAATAATATCTTTTTACATTTATCTGCAAGTAGTGGTAAATATCTTGCAAACATGATTACATCGCCAAAACCTGCTTCGTAATAAACATAGATGGTTTTATCTTTGATATTTTCGCCTTTCCACAAATTTTCTTTTGTAGCTTTGTTTGGGTAAGTTTTGTTTTGAAGCGCAGTTGCTGTTTCTCGACAAAGACGTGTTTCAAAGAGCTTTAAACCTTTGTCATAATTTTTTGTTCTCATTAAAGCAAGACTTAAAAAATAATCAGTATCAATGTCATTAGGCTTAATCTTTTTGCATGTCTCTAAAGCCGATACGGCATTTTCAGCCTCTCCTTCGATACTATAAAGGTGTGAAAGATTAAACCATGCAAGATAAGATGCCGGATTTATTTTTAATGCTTGATTATAAAATTTAATGGCAGCTTTTATATTTTTAACATTTTTATTTGCAAGTGCAATGTTAACTGCTTTATTTTCCTGTAAAACCGGATCAATTCCCTTTCCTCTTTTTATCAGATGCGAATGATGTTCTGATACAAGATTTGGGAGTTTCTGATTACTGATTTTTCCTGCAAATTTTTCTTTACTCAACATATTTTGTACATGACGCTTTACAATTTCTTTCTGTAAAGAAATCTTATAGCACGTTGGATTAATATCGCAAAACAGCTTATCTCTATTCCACAGCATTTTTTCTTTTGTCTCCTGTCAGTAAAAATTTTTCGCAAATTTCCGCCGCTTCAATATTCATATTGCATTTTAGCAAATAGAAATAATTTTCCTTAATCAACTTATCAGCCGTATTTAACATATATCCCGCATATTCATCATCAAGAGAAAATTTAATCGTATTTTTATATATTCTTGAAAAAATACTGCTTTTGTCAAGGACTTCAATACTGTTCATCTCTGCCCTTTCAAGAAAAATAATGCCGCCGAGTTTTGCACGAGTATTAGTGTTTACCCCACTTCCGCCGTCAAATGGCGAACCGTACACATACCAATCATTGTCAATAAATCTGATAATCGGTTTATCATCATTGATTATCTGTACATTTTCAGCGCCGAATTTTTTTATCCACAGTTTTGTGTGCGTTGACTTGCCCACTCCCGAATCGGCAGAAAAAAGATACGCTTTGCCTTTATAAAGGATTGCAGACGAATGGAGAAATATTGCATTATATTTCAGAATTTTTTTATTGAAAGTATCGGCAAGAAAAATTGATTCCAAATTACCAAGTGTTAAGTGAGTATTTTTTTCTGCTCTTTTTCGTATATAATCCTCACGAATCGAAATTTTAATTTGAACAGGTTCGTTGCCCGAATACTCATAATTCTTTGCATTTTTTTCAAATGTCGGAAATTTAGGTCTTATATCGCTTATAATATCAGCAATTTTGTAAATCGGCATAACATCACCAAATTTTATTATATAACAAAATCTAAAAATAAGCAAGAAAAAGCACAGATGTTGCCACCTGTGCTTAAGTTTAAGTATTAAGCTTTATTTGCAATAAACATCTGAACAGCTGTTACATCATTTACATCGATAACATTGTCCTGATTGAAATCGGCAGCCTTTAAAGCGTAGCTGTCAGGCAAAACCGATAACTCGCCGGAAATGTAAATCTGAATTTGAGTAACATCGTTTACATCAACACCTCCGTCAAAGTTCACATCGCCAAAAATCACCTTTTTATCAAGATGAACAAAAGGAATGTTGTTCTGCTCGGCATAGCTTTCAGCAACTGTATCGTAATAGCCATATAAAGTTAGGTTAGGACAGTTGTAAAAAGCACCGTTTGCAATATCCGTTATGTTCTTTGAAAGTGTAAGCTCGGTAAGTGCAGAACAGTTATAAAAAGCATAGCTGCCAATAGACTTTACTGTACTTGGAATATTAATCTTTTCAAGCGATTTACAGTTACCGAATGCCTGCTCGGGAATTACGGAAACATTACTGTAAATTGACACCGACTTTAAAGCTGTGCAATCCTGAAAAGCAAACTCGCCAATGCTGTTTAGCCAACCGGGAATTATAATTTCCTCAATAGAACTGCAAGCGTAAAAAGCATATTTGCCAATGCTCTTTAAAGACATAGCGTCTGTAAATGAAATGCTTGTAAGCTTAGTATTGTTTGAAAATGCACGAGGAGCAATTTTTGTTACAGGGTAATCACTGATTGTGTTCGGCACTACAATATCGGTAGTACGATTATTATAATCATATCCGTAAATTACCGCCTCAGAATTTTCAATCAAATAATAAAAACCGTCTTTACTTACAAGGTATGAGTCTGCACTAAACTGAACGGCAGACATTAAAAGCAATGATAAAGCTAAAATAAAAACAGAAAGTTTTTTTGCAATGGTTTTAATCATAAAAATCACCTTTTAAAGTAAGGCAGTCAAAAGACTGCCTTACCATAAGTATTTATTATTCAAGACCGCCTGATACGCTTTCATCACCATATCTTGCGTATTCGCCAAGACTATCTTTCGCATACTGAACATCATCAGTTCCGGCGAGAATATCCTCAAAAGAGAATTTCT
>OIYO01000116.1_pt1 | contig 80642 bp, 71 predicted proteins | sample 1588191 | NCBI WGS metagenome assembly OIYO01 (sample SAMN03283275) | human gut metagenome | biome: human-associated habitat; material: feces | host: Homo sapiens | place: Peru | collected 2012 | reverse complement strand
GAGCCGATAAACTGGCTAAAGGACGCGGCATATGTCACCCCTATAATAATTGTTGTTCAGCTGTGGATGAGCATGGGCGTAGGCTTTCTTGCCAATATTTCCGGCTTGCAGAATGTAAACGCCGAAATGTACGAGGCGGGCGCGATTGACGGAATACGCAACCGCTGGCAGGAGCTTTGGTATATTACGCTTCCCTCAATGCAGCATATACTGCTGTTCAGCGCGGTAATGCAGATAGCCTCCTCCTTTTCAATAAGCCAGCTGCCTATTGCGCTGGCGGGCTATCCGTCGGTTTCAAACTCGGTTGATACGGTGGTATCCTACCTTGCCGATGCGGGAACGGTACGCTATGAAATGGGCTATGCTTCCGCAATATCCGTTTTTCTGTTTGCACTTATGATGCTTACGCGGGCGGCTATTGCAAAGCTTATAAACAGGGTAGGAAAGTGAGGCGCTTAATATGACAAACACAGTTCCAAAGCAAAAAAAATATAAGCGCCGGGCTTTACGCCGCTCAGGCTCTGTTTCTCAAAGCAAAAGGTATACCCGCTCAAGGGTGGGCAATGTGGTTTATGTGGTTTTTTTGCTGTTGTTCGGAATTTTCTCGGTTTTGCCGCTCATTTACTGCATAACAACCTCGTTTAAGCCGCTTGATGAGCTTATGATTTTCCCGCCGCGGTTTTTGGTCACAAGACCTACCGCGCAGAATTATCTGGCGCTGCCGGGGCTGCTTTCCAATCTTCGCATACCGCTTTCAAGGTATATTTTCAACAGCGTTTTTATTTCGCTTGTTACAACGGTGCTGTATGTTTTTATATCAACCATGGCGGCGTTTGTGCTTACAAAATCGCATATTAAGGGAAAAAAGCTGATTTTCAAATCCATTCAATACGCCCTGCTTTTCAATGCCTTTACCCTTGCAATACCGCAGTACCTTATATTTTCTTATTTTAAAATGATAGACACCTACTGGGTGTATATTCTGCCGTATCTTGCTTCTACCATGGGCGTTTTTCTTATGAAGCAGTATATGGAGGGCAGCGTTCCCGACGCGCTGCTTGAAGCCGCCCGTATAGACGGCGCGGGTTATTTCAGAACCTTTTGGGAAATTGTTTTCCCCATGGTTAAGCCCTGCTGTATGACGCTGACGCTCTTTGCCTTCAGGGATGTATGGTCTGGAGTGCCGGGAGGCACTATTTTCAGCGAGGCGCTTAAGACCCTGCCGGCTATTATGACCCAGATAACCGCAGGCGGCATAGCAAGAGCGGGCAGCGCAATGGCTGTTACCGTTATTATGATGCTGCCGCCAATATTGGTTTATATGATATCGCAAAGCAATGTTCTTGAATCTATGAACAGCGCGGGAATAAAGGAATAGGAGGAGCTTATGAAAAAAACAGCGTGTTTGTTACTTTGTATTTTTATGGCTCTGTCCGTTTTGGCGGCTGTTCCCGCGGCGGCGGTCTCGCCCGAGGGCGACAGTGCCGAAATACCCTATTATACCCATAATTATGTTGTATCGGACAGCTACAGCGCACAGCCCGTAAACGCGGTTTACAGTGTTGAAACGGTGCTTAGCTCGGGAAAGCTGGGAATTGAGGCGTTCAGCGAGCTTAATGATGTATGCACCGATAAAAACGGCGATATTTATATTTTGGACGGAAAGGGCTCGCGCCTTATTATAATAGACGGCAAAAGCTACACCGTAAAAAACGAGATAAAGGAAATAGCTATGCCGGACGGCAGCCGCACCCGCTTTGAGGAGGCAAAGGGCGTTTATGTTCATACCGACGGCAAAATTTATATTGCCGATACAAAGGCGGGCAGAGTGCTTGTCTGCAATGGCAGCAGCTGTGTAAACGAAATTCTTTTGCCTAAGTCATCCCTTATACCTGATGATTTTATGTATCAGCCGATAAAGGTTACTGTGGATTCGGCGGGCTATACATATGTTTTGAGTGACGGCTCTTACTACGGCGCCATACTTTATGCTCCGTCAGGCAAGTTTTTGGGCTTTTACGGCGCTAACAGCGTTAAAAACACGGTTACTCAGTTTATTGCTAAAATGTGGAAAAAGCTTACCTCCACCAATGCCAAGCGCTCTGCTTCGGCAAGCAGATTGCCGTACCAGTTTACCGACCTTTATGCGGATAAGGATAATTTCATTTATACCGCTACGGGTAAAACCTCGCAGACGCTGCAAACCGGGCAAATAAGGCAATTAAGCCCGGGCGGGGCAAATATACTGGATTCGGAGGACACAACCTTCGGCGATTATTATGTGGGAACGGTGGATAACAAGCAGCTTACGCCGAATATTGCGGGAATAGCCGTTGATGACAGCGGGTTTATATATTGCTACGATATTTCCTACGGCAGAATATACCTGTATGACAGGGATCTGTTTATGCTTGCCGCTTTCGGCGGCGGCGCGGGGAAGGGCGACCAGAAGGGCACATTTTCGGGCATTGCCGGAATAGATTTGCTTGACGGCGGCGACAGAATAGTCGCAATAGACAGCCACGACCTTGATATAACGGTTTTCAGCGTTACCGAATACGGTAAGCTGTTAAAAGAGGCGGATAAGCTCGATATTAACGGCGATTACGATAAAACCGGCGAGCTTTGCCGCAAAATACTCGATTGCGACAGCGGAAATATATCGGCGTATTATATTCTTGCAAAATCCGCTATGCAGGAAAAGGATTATAAGGCGGCGCTTGAATACTCAAAAAAGGGTATGTCTAAAAAGCTTTACAGTCAGGCGTTTGATTACCTGCGTAAGGACTGGCTAAAGGCTAATTTCAATTGGCTTTTAACCCTGCTTGCCGGTTTGATTGCGGCAGTGGCTGCTGTATGCGTGTATGCGAAAAAGCGGCGGCTTGTGCTTATTAAAAACAACGAGATTAAAAGCGTTATTCGCGCGCCTATGCACCCGGCAGTAGTTTTCGGCGATATAAAGCGCGGCAAGTGCGGGTCTGTAATTGCGGGCACGGTGGTTATGGCGGCGTTTTATATAACAATGATTTTAAAAACCACCTCAAGCGGTTTTCTTTTCCGCCCGCTTTCCGAAAACAGCATAAACTCGCTGCTTGTTTTTGCAAGAACAATAGGCTTTGTTATTCTTTGGAGCGTGACAAACTGGGCAATAGCCACTCTGTTCGGCGGAATAGGCAAGCTCAGGGAAATTTATCTTGTTATAACCTACAGCCTGTTTCCTGTGGTTATAGGCAACACGGTGTATATAGTCTTCTCGCATATGCTCAATCTTACCGAGGGCGAGTTTCTCACCATATTCCTTGTATTTACAGAGCTGCTTGCGGTGTTTATGGTTATAGTAGGCTCTGTAATAATTCACGATATATCGTTCGGAAGATTTGTCGGCATAGCGATTATGACAATACTCGGAATGTTGATAGTTATATTCATAGGCATACTTACCGTTCTGCTTTTGCAGCAGGCAGTAAGCTTTGTCGGCACAATAATCCGCGAAATATTCTTCAGGTAACGGGAGGGAAAAGAATGTTTAAAAAAATTATCGCTTTTATAACAGTGCTTTCCCTCTCGGCGGCACTTTGTGCCTGCGGGGGAGAAAAAAGTGCCGTAAAGCGCTTTAATTCCAAGCACGAAAAAAAGCTGTCCCAAAGCTTTACCGCGGCGGAAAACGAAAGCTATTCGCTTTCGTGGGACAGCGAGCATTACAGGGTTTTACTTACGGATAAGCGCAGCGGCAGAGTGTGGTCAACCTTGCCGTCGGGCTTACAGCAGCCGCGCTACGATGAGGACGGCTTTGAAGAAAACAACCACCCGCACACCGAAACCCCGCTGACGCTGGAATATGTTGACCCGGAAACGCTGCAAATTGAGCTTTTATATGCTTACACCGGCAGTCTTAAAAAGGGTGATTATGCAATTGAGCGGCTAAAAAACGGGCTTGAAATAACCTATTATTTTTCAAAGCAGGAAATTTCCGTTCCGGTGAAATATACGCTTTTGGCAGACGGGATGAATATTTCGGTAGACCCAAATAAAATAACCGAGAACGAGGAATATATTTACAGAATTATTCTCTCACCGTTTTTTGCCTCGGCTGAAAACACCGCGCAGGAGGATTATCTCTTTGTGCCCTCGGGCAGCGGCGCGCTTATTTACCCGCGTGACTGGGCGGCTGATACAAGCTACACCGCTTCATATCCTGTTTACGGCACCGACCTTGTTTCGGAAGGTATAAAAAGCGGCAATGTTAATAATACTGAGCCTGTAAGACTGCCCGTATTCGGGGCGAAAACCGGAGCGGACGCGGTTTGCGGCATTATTGAGGACGGTGCCGAATGTGCCAGCATAGAGTGCAATGTGGGCAACACAAGCTACGGCTATTCATCGGTTTACGCGGCTTTTCAGATAAGGGGATTTTTCTCAAACACATATTCAAAAAATACTGTTACTTCAAAGCTTTCGGTAAGCTACTATCCGCTTAGCGGTAAGGAAGCCGATTATATAGGTATGGCGAACAGATACCGGAAATACCTTACGGAAAAATACGGTCTTAAGGAAACAACCGAGGACACCGCATTAAGCTTAAAGCTTATAGGCGGAACACACGTTTCCGCGCAGGCGCTCGGTGTGCCGTATAACAAGCTGTTTGTAACAACCTCTCTTAAGGAAGCCGAAAACATTGTGGAAAAAATTCACGGTAAAACCGGCGTTTCACCGGCGGTTCAGCTTGTGGGCTACGGCAGCTCGGGTATTGATACCGATAAGATAGGCGGCGACTATAAAATTGCCGCGACCTTCGGCGGTAAAAAGCAGCTAAAGGCGCTTACAGACCTTTGCGGCAGTATAAATTCACAGCTTTATTTTGATTTTGATATAGTATACTTTGCGCGCTCGGGCGGCGGAATAAGAAAAATGTTCGATTACGCCGTAACCCCGGTGGGGCAGAGGGCGCTGCGCTATAAAACCGAGTTCGGCACGGGAAACGGCTATTCAAATAAGGAATATTTCATAATGCGCGAAAAGCTTGTTGCGGCAGGCGAAAAATCGGCTGATACGGCGAAAAAGCTGAGGCTTGGCGGTTTATCCTTTAATACCGCGTCTGCCGGCGCGTATTCCGATTACGCCGACAGAAAATATTATGTAAAATCGGGCTTCGGGGCGGATTATACCAAAATTGCAGAGAAATGCCGTAACAGCGGAATAAAGCTGCTCGGCGATAATGCAAACGCTTATTCGGCGGTTTACTCATCGCTTATTACCTGCGCGCCCACGCAATCGGCTGAAAACGATTTGTTTACGGTTGATATACCGTTTTACGAAACGGTGTTTAAGGGCTACGTGCCTATGACGGCGGACGCCGTAAATCTTTCGGTTGAACCTAAAACCGCCGTTCTGCGCGCTGCCGAGGCGGGCTGCGGGCTCAGCTACACACTGACCGCGCGGTATGATAAATCGCTTATGACGGCTAAACAGACGCTTTACCACAGCACGGCGTTTTCGGGGCTTGAAAGTGGAATTTATGAAACTGTTTCCGCCTATAACGATTACTTTGAAAGCATTAAAAACGCAGAAATCACCTCGCATAAAATTCTTGAAAACGGTCTTCGCAAAACCGAGTTTGATAACGGAACCGCCGTTTATGTAAATTACGGCTCAACGGAGCTTACAAGCGAGGCGGGCGCGGTTGCCGCCGGCTCGTATATTTTCACAAAGGGGGAGAAGAAATGAAGGTAAAACGTAATTGCGGAATTACGGCGCTGAAAGCAAAATATTTCTGGATATGCGTAACGCCGTGGGCAATAGGGCTTGTTTTGTTTTTCATTCTCCCTATAGTTCAGTCGCTTATTTATTCCTTTTGTTCGGTTAAGCTGTTGAGCGGCGGGGTAGCGCTGCATTTTCAGGGGCTTAAAAACTTTAAGTATATATTTGCCGAAAACGCAGATTACACCGATTACATTGCGCAGGCGTTTATCAAGTTTGCTTATTCCTTCCCCATAATTCTTATATTAAGCCTTATTTTAGCGCTTATGCTTAATCAGGAATTTAAGGGCAGAATATTCTTCCGCGCGCTGTATTTCCTGCCAGTTATAATAGCGAGCGGAGCGGTTTTGAAAACAATACTTTCTTCAACCGCCTCGGGGCTTTCAAGTATGCAGCAGGATGAAAGCATAGCAATGGAAATGTTCAATGTAACGGAGCTTGTGGACAGCATAGGTCTGCCGGCGCAAATGAGCGCGTATTTTACCAAGATAATTGACGGAATAACGGGGCTTATTTGGAACTGCGGAATACAAACCGTTCTGTTTATTGCAGGTATGCAGGCAATTCCCTCGCTGCTTTATGAGGTTTCAAAGGTCGAGGGCGCTACAAAATGGGAGGAGTTTTGGTTTATAACTCTGCCTATGCTTTCGCGCGTTATATTGCTGGTTTCGGTATTTACGGCGGTAGAGTTGGTAACCGATTCCACCAACCCCATTATGGACCTTGCTTACAGCTTTATGCAATCGCAGTTTTACGGTGAAAGCTCCGCAATGCTTTGGAGCTACTTTGCGGTTGTCGGCGCGGTTATTGCGCTGCTGCTCGGGCTATATAAAAAGCTTTGTATGAACAGGTGGGAATGAGTATGAATAGGTTAAAAAGCTACAGTTCAAAAAAAGCGGCGGCACGGGCAAGGAGCTTTCTTTATTCGCTTTTCAGGCTGGCGCTGCTTATAGCCATAGGCTATCTTGTGATTTATCCGGTCATATATATGATTTCCTCCTCGGTAAAAACTCCGGCGGGGTATCTTGACCGAAGCGTTATTTATATTCCTAAGGAAATAACCTTCAAGTATTATAAAATAGCGGCGCAAACGATTGATTATTGGAACGCCTTTAAATCAACCCTGCTTTATGAGTGCGTTTCCGCGGCAATAGAAATACTTATGTGCTCCTTTATAGCCTACGGTATGGCGCGCTTTAAGGCGCGCGGCAAGGGAGTATTCAACGCCCTGCTTATATTGCTTATTCTCATTCCCTCGCAGATGATAGTTGTTCCTATGATGATGAACTACTCAAAGCTTGATATTTTCGGAATATTCGGGCTGTTAAATAAGCTTACGGGAATTGATTTGCGTGTTAATATTCTCGGAACGCCCTTGACCTTTTATTTGCCGTCGCTTTTCGGCGTGGGTCTGCGTTCGGGCGTGCTTATATATATTTACATTCAGTTTTTTAAAGGGCTGCCGGGCGAGCTTGAGGAAGCAGCCTGGATAGACGGCGCAGGGCTTTTCAAAACGTTTTTCTCAATAGCCGTGCCGTCCTCTTCGGTTGTTTTTACAACCGTTACGATTTTCGCGCTTGTGTGGCATTGGAACGATTATTACCTGGCGATAATGTATCTTTCGGATAATTTCCCGCTGGCGGTTAAGATTTACGATATAAAAAATCTGCTTACGGTTCAGAAAATATGGGACGGCTATCCGGCAATCTCCACAAAGTGCGCCGCCTGCTTTATGTTCATTCTCCCGCTGCTTTTAGTTTATCTTGTTTTGCAGCGTAAATTTGTAAAGAGCATAGACCGCGTGGGTATAACAGGCTAAAAATTACATAAATACCGGAAAGGGTAAGAAATTATGACAGACGTTTTTAATATAAAAGGCTTTGATTTTCCCGAAGGCTTTCTTTGGGGCAGCTCAACCGCCGCTCACCAAATAGAGGGCGATAACATTTATTCAAGCAACTGGTACAACGAGCAGAAAAAGGTTGCTGCCGGCTGGAACGGCGAGGCGTCGGGTAAAGCCTGCAACCATTACAATATGGTGGAGGAGGACGCCGAGCTGCTGACAGACCTCGGTCACAGGGCGTTCAGAATGGGCGTTGAATGGGCGCGTATTGAGCCGCACGAGGGCGAGTTTTGCAAGGAGGCTGCCGAGCATTATGTAAGGGAGCTGGCATTACTTAAGGAAAAAGGACTTAAAACCTTTGTGACATTAGTGCATTTTTCCGTGCCGAAATGGTTTGCGGATAAGGGCGATTTTCAGTCGCTTGATAATATAAAGTACTTTGAAAGGTATTTAAACTATATTTTACCGCAAATTTCCCCGTATGTTGATTTTTGGAATGTTATAAACGAATTTAACTTAGGGCTTTCCGAAAAGCAGCTGACGCATAAGTTTAACAGCGTTTTATATCACGCCCGCGGCTACCACATTATAAAGCAGTATTCAAATAAGCCTGTAAGCTCGGCACACGCGCTTGTTCAGTATTACGGCAAGCGGCAGAACGATTCGTTTGACCTTGCCGTTCAGCATTATAAGGACGCGGTTGACCACGAATTTTTCTTCCACGCTATGCGCACAGGCGAGCTGGTAGTTCCCGGAAAGGACGCTATATTTGATAAGGAAATTAAAAACACCGCAGATTTTTGGTCGATAAACCTTTACACGCGTGAAATGGTTGACGCACGCAAGGCGAATTTTTCAAGCAAGCGTTACCCATTCACCGAAACCAGAATGTTGCCTATGCATTTTTATTTGGATGAGTTTTTCCCCGAGTGCATGATTCATAACCTGACAAGGCTTATGGATAAGCCGGTTTATATAACCGAAAACGGCTGCTCGTGCGATAACGATGATTTCAGAATAGTTTACCTTACCGAGTACCTTTGCGCCCTGAGTGAGGCGATAAAGGCGGGGGTCGATGTGAGGGGCTACCTTTATTGGTCGCTGCTTGATAATTACGAATGGTGGACCTTCATACCGCGTTTCGGGCTTGTGAGCGTTGATAAAGAAAATAACTTTAAGCGTATACCTAAGCCCAGTGCATATTTTTATAAGGAAATAATAGAAAACAACGGCTTTAAGCCGGAAATGCTGAAAAAATATCTTAAGGAAATGCCGAGGGTTGACGCCTCTCTGCCTATTTTACTGTAGCCTGGTTGTATTGTCTGAGCATTAAACTTTCAAGGGGAATGATTGTGGAAAAAAGGGTTATACTTTTAAATAAAAATTGGCTGTTTTCAAGAGCAGAAGAAAACGGAATGACTGCGCCGGAGTATGTGTGTCTGCCGCACAGCGTAAAGCTGACTCCGGCAAATTCAAGCGGCTGCAGGAATTTTCAGGGGGTCTGCAAATATTTAAAAAGCATTTTTGTGCCGCACGAATACAAGGGCCAAAAGCTGTTTTTGAGATTTGAAGGGGCTATGGGTAAATCGGCGCTTTATATTAACGGCAATGAAGTGAGCCGCCACTTCTGCGGATACACGCCCTTTATTACCGATATAACCGATAATGTAAATTACGGCGAGGAAAACGAAATAGCCATAACGCTTGATAATTCCGACGACCCGCTAATACCCCCGGGAAAGCCGCAGGACGCACTTGATTTTTCTTATGACGGCGGGCTTTACAGAAGCGTGACCCTAACCGTTTGCGAGCCGTTATACATAACCGACCCTATTCTTGCAAACGAGGCTGCCGGCGGCGGAATTTTTGTTTGGTATACAGACGTTTCCGAAAGCAGTGCCGCCGTTCATATAAGGATGCACATAAAAAATGAGTACCCCGAAATGAAAAATTACAGCGCCGTTATTGCCCTTATTTCACCCGACGGGCAGAGGGCGGCTGAGAGTAAGCTTAACAGCCGCCTAAACACGGGCTGCTGCGAGTATATTGAAACTGAGCTTACGGTATGCAGCCCGTGCCTTTGGAGCCCTGAAAGCCCGCTGCTTTATACGCTTGAAGCTTCGCTGCTTATAAATGATGAGCAGGTTTTCTGCGATAATACCGAAATAGGAATACGGGATTATATTTTTACCGTAAACGACGGCGTTATATTCAACGGCAAGCCGAGAAGATTTAACGGTGCCAACTACCACCAAACCTGGCCGTATATAGGCAACGCCGTTCCCACAAGCCTTTTGGAGCGCGATATAACAAAGCTGAAAAAAGCGGGATTTGATAATATACGCTCGCATTATCCCTTCGGCACTGATTTTTTAAGCGCCTGCAACCGTCTCGGAATGACGGTAATAGCCTGCAACCCCGGCTGGCAGTTTTGCAGCACTGGTCTGTTTTTAGAACGGGCGGTCCAGAATATGCGGGATATTGTAAGGTGGCAGCGCAACAATCCGGCTGTTTTGTTTTGGGAGCCCGTTTTAAACGAATCGCAAATGAGCTTTGAAATTCAAAAGGCGTTTCATGATACGGTGCACGAGGAATTTCCATATTCTCCGTGCTATACCGCGTCGGATTACGGTCCTACCGATATAGCATATTGCGAATACGACCCCGGAATGCTCGGCAGCGGAATGGAAAAATACGGTCTTATTGAGCGGAACGATACTGTTCCGCGCCCTATGTGGGTAAGGGAATATGGCGATAATCCCGATAATTTCTGCGACCAAAACGCAGTATGGCGCGCTCCGCGCGGCTGGGGAGACTTTCCCATGACCGAGGCGGTAAAGCGTATGCTGCACGAATTTGACGCCTTTACCGAGAATAACAATCAATATATTGATGTGGTTAATAACAGTCGGCTTTGCGGCTATGGCGTATGGCCGGGAATTTCGCATAACCGCGGTTATCACATAAACCCCTGCTGGGGCGGGCATTTAGACCTTTTCAGAATACCCAAATTCTCGTATTATTTTATGCAAAGCCAGCAGGACAGGGAAAAGGCGGGCGATGTGCTTTATATTGCAAGCTGGTGGACGGAAATGAGCCCGCCCGACGTGACGGTGTACTCAAATGCCGAAAAGGTAAGGCTTTATATTGACGGCACGCTTATAGGCGAGCAATTCCCAGATGATGTGAGGGTAAGCCACCCGCCCTTTACCTTTCGGGATGTCAAGCGGAAATATAAGGGGCGCGCCCGCTCTGTTTTGCGGGCTGAGGCTTTGGTAAACGGCGAAACGGTTGCGGAAAAAAGCGTTAAAGCCCCGGGCATAGCAACAAGACTTATGCTGGTTGCCGATTACGAGGGTATATCGCTTAAAGCGGACGGCTCTGATATAGTGGCGGTGCGGTGCTCCTTAATTGATAATGACGGCACAGTGGTGCCGCTTTCTTGCGATAACCACCCGATAAAGTTTACGGTAACGGGTGAGGGCAGCATTGTGGGGGACAGCGGCATAGGGGCAAACCCCATATGCGCCGAGGCGGGCATTGCAACAGTGCTTATAAAATCAACAATAAACCCCGGCGAGATAAAAATAACCGCCGAAATGCTCTGGAAGCAGAATATGTGGGCGGCAATAAAGCCGGCAGAGCTTAATATATACAGCGAATAAAGAACGGAGACTGCTATGAAAAAATTATTATTCCCCGGCTTTAAGTCGAAAGCCCTGACCTTTAGTTATGACGATAACACAACGCAGGACAGAAGGCTTGTAAAAATTTTTCGTAAATACGGTATTAAGGCAACCTTTAATATCAACACCGGCTTATTCGGTAAGCCCGGCAGCTTAAAATATCAGCATGAAATTCTTAACCACAGTTGTGTTGATGAAAGCGAGATAAAGGCGCTTTACAGCGGCTTTGAGCTTGCCTCGCACACTGTCAATCATATTTCCTTGCTGAAAGAGGAATATACCTCCTTTGAGCGGGAAATATCAGATGACTGCAAAAAAATAGGCGAGCTTTGCGGAATAAGAGCCACGGGGTTTGCCTACCCCTACGGTGAATATAATGCCGAAACCGTTAAGCAGCTTAAAAGTCTGGGAATTATTTATGCAAGAACGGTAAATGATACCCACCGCTTTGACCTGCCTGCGGATTTTTTGGAATGGCACCCCACCTGCCACGATCACGACCCCGAAATAAACCGACTTACCGATGAATTTTTGAGTGACGGCGGCAAGGATTTAAAGCTTTTTTATATTTGGGGACATTCCTATGAGCTTGATAAAAGCGACACTGACCGCTGGGCTGATATGGAGGCGCTTTGCGAAAAGCTTTCCGGTAAGAACGATATATGGTATGCAACAAACCGTTCAATTTGCGAATATATTACGGCGGCAAAGACCGTGGGTGATTGTTGTGAAGAAAACAGCGTCGGTATAGACCTGTTTTATGAGGAAAACGGAGTGAAAACTGTTTTTAAAGCAAAATAACCGCGCAGCATAGCTATGTTAAAAAAAGGTAAAAAAATGTTTACTTATTAAAGACTATGTGGTATAACTATTTTTGAAAGCTGCGTGATGTAATGATAATATTTGAAAAAGAAAACGGTATATTTTATCTCAATACCAAAAACACAACATATGCTATGGAGGTAGCCGAAGGAAAATACCTTTTACACCGCTATTGGGGTAAAAGACTTAAAAATCCGCTAGATAAAGCTGATGAGTATAACTATATGCGCAGATGCCTTGTGCCCGCGGATATTAACGGTAAAAATTCGGATATACTTCCGTTTGAATATTCCACCTGGGGAAATGCGGATATGCGTATTCCTGCGGCGGAATTTACATTTTCCGACGGCAGCCGCGTTTCAAGATTTGAATACAGGGATTATAATATATCCTCCGGAAAAAGCGGGATTGACGGCTTGCCTGCGGTATACTGCGAGGCGGGCGACAGGGTAGATACCCTTACTGTACGGCTTGAGGATACATTGCAGAAGGTGGATATAGTTTTATCCTATTCGGTTTTTGAGGATTACGACGCTATAACCCGCAGTGTGAAAATTATTAACCGCGGGGAGCGGCTGCTGCTTGATTCGGCGCTGAGCGCCGCAGTGGACTTTTACGGCAGCCCCGAGCTTGAAATTATGCATCTTGACGGCACATGGGCAAGGGAACGCTATATTACCAGGCAGCCGGTGCGCCCCGGAAATCAGAGCGTCGGCAGCCGCTACGGCTGCAGCAGCCCGTTTCATAACCCGTTTATTGCGCTGTGCGATAAAAATGCCGATGAAAAGCACGGGAATGTTTACGGCTTCAGCCTTGTTTACAGCGGCAACTTTATTGCCGGAGCAGAAAGAAATCCGTACAACGGAGTACGCGCGTATATAGGCATAAACCCAGCAAATTTTCAGTTTGTGCTGGAAAGCGGCGATAGCTTTCAAACGCCCGAGGCGGTTTTGGTTTATTCGGCAAACGGCATAGGTGAAATGTCGAGAATATACCACAGGCTTTACCGCACACGCCTTTGCAGGGGTAAGTACAGAGACACCGAGCGCTTTGTGCTTATAAACAACTGGGAAGCCACCTATTTTGACTTTAACGAAGAAAAAATAGTGGGAATAGCAAAAAGAGCGGCAAAAATCGGAATTGACACTATGGTGCTTGATGACGGCTGGTTCAGCAGCCGCATAAAGGATGATAACGGGCTTGGCGACTGGTATGAAAACCGCGACCGCCTGCCGAACGGTCTTGAGGGACTTGCCGAAAAAATAAATTCACTCGGTATGCGCTTCGGGCTTTGGTTTGAGCCGGAAATGGTGAATCCCGGAACAGAGCTTTATAAAAAGCACCCGGATTGGATATTGCACATAAACGGCAGAGAGCCGTATGAGGTGCGTAATCAGTATACGCTTGATTTTTCAAGGGATGATGTTTGCAATTACATAACAGAAACCCTGTGCGGAATACTGTCGCGCGCGAATATTGAGTATATAAAATGGGATATGAACCGCTGTATGTCCGCACCGGGCTCTGCTTTTTGGAGCGGAGAGCGCCAGGGTGAGGTAATGCACCGCTATATTTTAGGGCTTTACAAGGTGCTTGAAACCGTTACGCAGCGTTTCCCGAATGTGCTTTTTGAAAGCTGCGCAAGCGGCGGCAGCAGGTTTGACCCCGGTATGCTTTATTATATGCCGCAAACCTGGACCAGCGATGACAGCGACGCGGTGGAGCGCCTTAAAATTCAGTACGGAACAAGCGTGGTTTACCCTTACAGCGCTATGGGCGCGCACGTTTCTGCCGTTCCCAATCATCAGGTGGGCAGAATAACAAGCTTTGCAATGCGGTGCAACGTGGCAATGCCGGGTCAGTTCGGCTTTGAGCTTGACCTTAACGGGTGCAGCGAAAAAGAGCTTGAAACGGCTGAAAAAGCAATTAAGGATTACCGCAAATACGGCGGGATTTTCCACAAGGGCGATTGCTACAGATTATGCTCACCGTTTGATTCGGATATTTGCGCGGTTCAATTTATAGCTGAGGATAAAAACACGGTTATATTAACGGTAAACAGCAGCAAAGCCACACCGAACGCACCCGATGAATACATACGCCTTGAGGGGCTCGATGAATCGGCGTGTTACCGCTGTGAGGGCACGGATAAATGCTTCGGCGGTGACTACCTTATGAATGTCGGCTGGTATTTTGTAAATAACATCGAAAATAAATCTTCAATAATTATTCTTAAAAAAGAAAATTAACCTTAGGGGTGTTTTGAAAAGCTATGCGGGAAAATATAAATCTGAACACAGGCTGGAGATTTCATAAGGGGGATATAGCCGAGCCCATTTCGCAGGATAAGGGCTTTATATATTCCCAAAGCAAAACCGAGCGCAAAATGTCGGGACCTGCGGCGTATAATTACCCGGATACTCCCGATTCATACGGTGGCAGAATGATAAATCCCGAAAAATGGGTATGGACCGACCTGCCGCACGATTATGTGGTGTATCAGGATAACGATGAAAACGAAAACTGTGCTCTCGGTTATCTGCACTATGATAACGCGTGGTACAGAAAGCATTTTAATATGCCCGAGGGCAGCGAAAACAGGCGTGCGCTTTTAAGATTTGACGGTATTGCGGGGAAATCCACCGTATACTTAAACGGCTGCCTTATGTACCACAATTTTTCCGCTTATAACACCTTTGAAATAGATATTACCGATTATGTTTATTATGATAAGGAAAACATAATTGCGGTATATGTCAATACCGAGGGCTTTGAGGGCTGGTGGTATCAGGGCGGCGGAATATACCGTGATGTTCACCTGACTGTTACAGAGCCTGTTGCGATAGATTTATGGGGCGTGTACGTACCCTATAAAAAGCTAGATGATAACCGCTGGCAGATAAATTTTGAAACCACGGTTGTAAATACCGATTATGAAAATAAAACCGTGACCGCAGAAAGCCGCGTTATCGGCGCGGACGGCTCTGTTTTGGCTGTCGGCGTGGGCGAGGGCGCGGTGGAGCTGCGCGATAAGGGCGTTATAAAATACAGCGCCGAGGTCCGCAACCCGCTTTTGTGGGACTGCGATAACCCCAACCTTTATACTGTTAAAACCGTGCTGACGCTAAACGGTGAAGAAATTGATGAAAACATTACCCGTATAGGCTTTAGAACAGTAGAAATAAGCGCCGAAAAGGGCTTGCTTTTAAACGGAAAGCCCACCTTTATAAACGGTGTGTGCTCGCACCAGGATTTCGGGCTTACAGGGCTTGCCGTGCCCGAAAACATAGCAAAATACAAGGTCTCGCTTATGAAGGAAATGGGGGCTAACGGCTACCGCACAAGTCATTATCAGCAGACAGAAAGCTATATGGATGCCTTTGACGAGCAGGGCTTTTTGGTAATGGACGAGGCAAGGTGGTTTGAAAGCACGAAGGAGGCTATGGAGCAGCTTGACTCACTTATAAAGCGCGACCGCAACCGACCGAGCGTTATAATGTGGTCCACGAGCAATGAGGAGCCTTTCCATATAACCGATACGGGCAAACGGCTGCACAAGGCAATTGCCGCGCATATAAGAAAGCTTGACTACACAAGACCGATAACCGCTGCGGAGGACAGAACGCCCGATAAATCCACAATTTACGATGAGTGCGACGCCGTCGGTATAAATTATAACCTCGGCATTTACGACGCGGTTCATAAAATGCGCCCGGATAAGCCGATATTCGCCTCGGAATGCTGCGCTACGGGCACTACGCGCGACTGGAATTTCGATACAGCCGTTTTCGGCAGAATAAGGGATAAGGACAGAGATACAAACGACTGGTTTTTGGGGCGTGAGAAAACCTATAAATTCCTGCGCGAGCGCGCGTATGTTTTCGGCTGCTACCAGTGGGCGGCGGTTGAGCACAGGGGAGAGGCGGCATGGCCGCGCGTATGCTCCTGCTCGGGTGCTCTTGATTTATTCCTGCAAAAAAAGGGTGCGTTTTATCAAAATAAATCGCATTGGACTAAAGACCCGATGGCGCACATTGTTCCGCACTGGAATTTTAAAGGACTTGAGGGCAGGGAAATACCCGTTACGGTTTATACCAACTGCGAGGAGCTTGAGCTTTTCTTAAACGGCAAGCCGCTCGGCAAACAGCAGATTGAGAAATACGGTCACGGCGAGTGGAGCGTTGAATATATCCCGGGAACGCTTGAAGTAAAGGGCTATATCGGCGGCAATGAGGTATGCGGCGATAAGCGCGTAACTACCGGCAGACCTGTAGCCTTAAGGCTTATAAAGGATAACGATTTTACCGCAAACGGCAGCGATATAGCGCTGTTTACCTGCGAATGTGTTGATGAAAACGGTCTTGCTGTGCCCGACGCGGCGGAATATGTTCATTTTTCTGTCACTGCGCCCGCAAAAATTATAGGCACAGGCTCTGATAACTGCGACCATAACAATGTTGCAAACACCGAGCGCAAAATGTATATGGGCAAAATTCGCGTAGCCGTGAAACCGAAAAAGGGTCAGGAAAACTTTACACTTACTGCAATGAGCGATAACTGCGGTGTGTGCGAATTAAAGGTAGTTTTATAGCTTCGAACCGAATATTTGCGGTATAAACAATCAACGCCCGTTAAGTGTAAAAACTTAACGGGCGTTGTTCTGCATATAAGCGGCTAATAATTTATATGGAATGTTAAATTAAACCCAGCATATTCTTTATTGCATCACCGTACACCTTTGCCATACAGGCAAATCCAAGGTCGTTCGGGTGGCAGCCGTCAACAGTGCAGCTATCTGCCGGGGCGGTGAGGTTAAGAGCCTCGGTAAATACCGTTCCGCCGTCAATAAACATTACGTTGCGGTCGCCGCGTTTCAGCGCGTTTTCGTAGGTTTCGTAAACAGCCCTGCGGCGCGCGGCTGTGTCGCGCTCGGCGTCGGGAGAGCGGGGAATATCGGTTTTAGTAGCCATAATAACGGGTAAATCGGGGTTTTTCTCGCGCACGGTTAAAAAGAATTTTTCGTGGTGCGCCTTTAAATGCTCGGGGTCGGGGCTGTTGTGGTCGTAATCCAAAAAGAAAAGCGACATAGGCATGTCTGCAATGTAATCAGCCATAGCTTTTTCGCCCCTTGCGCTGCCCGAAAAACCGAAATTGAAATAATCAAGGTTAAAACGGCGGGAAATAAGCGCCTGATATGAATTTCCCGGGCGCGAGGCACAGCCACCCTGCGTTATTGAGGAGCCGTAGTATACAATCGGTTTATAATCTGTGTAGCCATCGGTTTTTATAAGCTCGGCGTTTTCTTCAAGCCCTATAAAAACGGTTTTAACGCTGTTGTAAAGCGGAAAATTTATTGTAATATCCCGCATGGCATTATCGGGCAATACAATTTCGGAATCGAAATTGTTGCCGCAGCCTATTGGGGGAATAAATGAGCCGGCATATGAGTATTTACCGTCTGCGGCTATGTACGCGTCAAAGCCTGTGCTGCCCGTGAGCGGCATATGCGGCATGGGTGAAATTTCATCATAGCACACACGCAGAACAACGCGCTTTGAATTTGTTTTAAAGCGCAGTCTTCCACCGGCGGTATTGCGGCAAAGCCCCTCAACACCGGGGTTTACCTTTTTAGCCGTTTCAAGCGGAAAGCGGAGAAAGGGAGTTACCGGTAAAAGACCGTAAAGTGAAAAAGGCGATGACAGTGAATTGCGAAAGATAAGCCCGTTTTCAGATACCGTATCACTTACGGCAAGGTTTTTATCAATCTCTGAAATTTTACTCATAATTTAAAATCAGTACCTTTCGTGAGTTCAACGCGGGCGTATTTTTTTACCGGACGTGGAGTACTCATATTTTTTATAATACTTTTTGTAGTATTTTGTGCGCTTGCCGTAAATATCATTAAGAATTGCGCCGAGAATTTTACAGCCGCTTTTATCAAGCTGTTTCTTAACCTCAAGCGCCTCTGTACTTGTTATTTTGCCTGGGGTTATAACCATTATAGCGCCGTCACAGGCAGGTGCCATAACCGCCGCGTCTATAACCGTGCCGAGCGGCGGGGTGTCAATTATCACATAATCGTATATATTCCGCATATTGCTGAGCAGCGCGGATAATCTTTTACCGCCGAGCAGCTCAACCGGATTAGGCGGAAATCTGCCGCTGAAAATAACGTCAAAATCGGGGTCCTGGGTGTTGTAAATAATATCCTTAATTTCTGCCTGACCCGATAAAAACTCAGAAAGCCCCATATGGTTATGCTGCTTTAAATTGCGGGGCTGCAAAAGCGATTTGCGCATATCCGCGTCAATAAAAAGCGTTTTTTTATCAGCCTCGGCAAGATTTCTCGCAAGCTCTGTTGAAATTGTGCTTTTGCCCTCGTTTTCGCGGCAGCTTGTAAGTAAAATGACCTTAATGTCCGCTCCGCAGAAAAACAGGTTTGTGCGCAGTGTTTTATAGTTTTCATTTGTAAGATAATCGCCCGCAGCGGAGGGGTTAAAATTCACTCTGCCGGCAGTACTGCCGGTTAAACCCGAAGCGATATCATTTTGATTTATTTCATCTACAAACATTTTATTCCTTTCCGGCACGGGCGCCTTTTTACTTTGAACGTGATCTTGATCTATTGCACGGAATATTGCCGAGAACGCTTATTCCGAGGTACTTTTCAACATCCTCGGGCTCGGTTATTTTATCGTCGAAATAATAGGCTATAAAAACGGTAAATAGAAATACAAGACAGGATATTAAAAAGGCAGTCAGTATATTTTTTTGTGTGTTCGGAACAGAGGGGTGCGACGCAACGGCACCCTTGCGAATAATGGTAACGCGGTCAACCCCCAAAAGCTCTATAATCTTTTTTTGAGCAACGGTGCAAACGGTATCTACTATAACCTTTGAATCATTCGCGCTGGCGGTTCTTACCGTTATTTCAATAAACCGGGTGCCATCAGGGTTTTTTACCGAAACGGCTCTTTTAAGTTCGCCTACCGAATACTTTTTGCTAAGTTCTGCGGAAACCTCGCTTAAAACCGCGCTGTCGGCTATCAGGTTTTCATAGTCCCTTGTAAGGTAGGTGGAAACCGAAATGTCAGCGGTGCTTATGCCGTCGGAATTTTTATTCATTATGTAAATTTTTCCCGTGGAATCGTAAAGGGGAGTCACTAAAAATGATGAATAGATATAAGCTGCCGCAATAAACAGCGCTGCTAAGCAGATGAAAAGCTTCCATTTTCCAAGGGCAAAATCGGTAAGCTCTTTTAAATTTATACTATAATTATTTTTATTGTTTTCCTGCATTTTTACACTCCAATAATGTGCTGATTAAATGAACAAAAGAATTTTATCATATTATGTGTGTTTTTTCAATACCTTTAAGAATCATTTTATCGGAAAAGATAGGAAAACACTGCTTGCCTATAAGCGTATGCTTATTTCTCCCGATGAAAGATATTCTTCTTTTCCGTCTTCGTATTTTACAAGCAGTCGGCAGTCATCGTCAATACCGAGCGCCAGCGCGGGTATTTCCTTTGCGCCCGTAAGCACAGTGATTTTTTTACCCGGCACTATGCACCTTGCACGGTAGGAGTCAAGATATGTTTTTGCGGTAAGCGAAGAATAATACCCGAAAAAACGCGTTATAATTTCGGAGGCAAGCCGATTTTTAAGCCCTGATTGTCTTTTATTGCAAAGCGCGCCGGCTTTATTTTTTATATCCTCGGGAAAGCCGCCCTGCGGCGGGTAAACGTTTACGCCTATACCCAGCACCGCGTAAGAAAGCGCGCCGCTTTCAACATCGAGCGCCGCCTCGGTTAAAATTCCACAGACCTTTTTATTGTCTGTAAGCACGTCGTTTACCCATTTTATTCCGGCTTTTTTGCCGCTCACCGTCTCAACCGCCTCGGCAACCGCAGCGGCTGCCGCCGCCGTTACCGATACCGCCGCTGTTACGGGCAGCGTTGGGCGCAGAAGAATACTTATGTAAAGCCCGCTGCCGGTAGGCGAGAAAAAGCTCCTGCCGAAGCGCCCCCTGCCCGCCGTTTGCTCGGCGGCTATAATAATTCTGCCCTCGGGCGCGTTTTTCGCTGCCTCGGCTTTTATAAGGGCGTTTGTTGAAGTAACGGTGCCAAGCACCGAAATATCGTAATTTTTCGCCTGCTTGCCCAAAAAATTATTTATGCCATAGGCGGATAAAACATCGGTATCGGCAGAGAGCCTGTAGCCCCTGTTTGTTACTGACTCTATATTATAGCCCTCGTTTTTCAGGGCGGTTACGGCTTTCCAAACGGCGGTTCGGCTGACGCCGAGCGTTTCCGCCGCCCTTTCGCCCGATAAAAATTCTCCGCTGCTTTTTTGCAGCAATTCAAGTAAATTTTCTTTTAAACTCATTTTCATAATAAAAGCGTTGTTTCAAGCGCCAATTTCATCATATCGGTAAAGCTGTTCTGCCGCTCTTCGGCGGTGATTGCTTCGCCCGTTATAAGCGAATCGGAAATTGTAAAAACAGCCGCCGCGTGCTTCCCCGCAACCGCCGCGTTCATAAAGAGCGCCGCTGCCTCCATTTCAACGCACAAAACGCCCATTTTAGCCCAGCACTCAGGCGGGCGCATAGCGGCGGGCAGGGAATCATCCCCGTAAAAGCGGTCGCTTGATAATATATTGCCCACATGGTAGCAAAGCCCCGTTTTTTCGGCGGTTTCAACCGTTTTGCGCAGTATTCCGAAATCGGCTATAGGTGCGAATGTGCCCGGCAGACCGAATTGACCTGCGTAGTTTGAATCGGTGCAGGCGCCCTCGGCTATAACAATATCCCTTAATTTCACATTTTCGCTATACGACCCCGCAGAGCCTATGCGAATAATATTATCCACGTCAAAAAAATTGAAAAGCTCATAGGAATATATCCCTATAGAGGGCATACCCATTCCGCTTGCCATAACCGAAACGGGCGCGCCCTTATAGGTGCCGGTATAGCCGCGAACAGCGCGCACATCGTTTACAAGGCACGCATTGTCGAGAAAATTTTTCGCAATAAATTCCGCGCGGTAGGGGTCGCCCGGCATTAAAACGGTTTTGGCAAAATCGCCTTTTTCGGCGTTTATATGCGGTGTGGACATATTTGCAATTCTCCTTACTGTACCGCAAACGCGGTACTTTCATATAATGAGAGGGGGGTGATATTTATGAATGAAAAAATGCCTTGCAGTATTTTAAGTGAACGCGACCTTGAAGCCTACGGCGAATACTTAAAAAGCTTTGATAAAAGGGATGACACCGCGGAAATTACCGAATACCTGAAAAGACAAACAGGCAAGCCGGTAACGGTTGAATCGGTAATATGCGGTAAAGTTGAGAAAAGAACAGGCAAGCTGATAAACGTAGGCGCAGACCACATAGTGCTGAAAAGCGCCGGTTGCCAGACAACGGTTTGCATGCTTGAAGACGTAAAGTTCATTACCGTTATGCACTCGGGCAATATGCGGCGGTAGTTTACTTCAAAAATCCGTTTATAATCTGTTCTTCCGCCTCTTGCTCGGTAAGCCCGAGCGTCATAAGCTTTATAAGCTGGTCGCCTGCTATTTTGCCTATTGCAGCCTCGTGAATTAAGGAAGCGTCAATATGATTTGCGGTAAGCTCGGGCAGTGCGCTTACTTTTCCGTTTTCCATAATAATAGCGTCGCACTCGGTGTGTCCGCTGCAGCGGTTGTTTCCGTTTATCATGGAAACAAACTTCTGCCGCGAATTTCCCTTTGCAACCGAGCGGGAAATAACGTTCGCGCCCGAGTCCTCACCGTTTAAATCAACCGAAAAATCGGTTTCGGCAGTCTGGCTGCCGTGGGTCATAATTTTTTCGTGAATAACAAGCGTAGCGCCTGCGGCAAGAGTGGCGCGGGTCACGCGCTTTGTTGAGTCTATACCCTTTATCTGCGCGGTTTCCATTTCCATGTAGCCGCCGTCCTCAATATTTACTATTGTGGTGGGGTTCATAACGTTTTCGCCGTTTCCGTCGCCCTCGCCGTAGTGCTTTTCAATGTACTTTACTTTGGCATTTTTGCCTACGTAAAAGGTGTGTATGCCGTCATGCCGCGACTCTTTTTCGCCGCAGTTATGAATACCGCAGCCCGCAACTATGGTAACGTCGGAGTTTTCACCCACATAAAAATCATTGTAAACAAGGTCGCTGAGACCGGTTTCGCTTATAATTACCGGAATATGGACGTCTTCGCCCACGGTGCCCGGTTTAATTATAATGTCTATTCCGGGATTATCGGTCTTTGTTTTTATATCGATATTTTCCGTAACCCGGCGGTTGGCAAGCTGCCCGTTTGCACGAATGTTGAACGCGCCGTCGGTGCTGTCGCCCATATCGGCAATTATCTGCAAAAGCTGTAGCTCCGTGCTGTTCATATGCAGTCCTCCTTATCGTTACCCGCCGTAACGCGACATCCCGTATCAACCGTGCCGAGCAGGTCGGGCAAAATATCCGCTTTTACACCGTCTGCCTTAACAGACCCCGCACTTATAACTATTATTCTGTCGGCAATATTCAAAATGCGCTCCTGGTGAGAAATTATCATTACCGAACCGCCGAGCTTTGCGTGCATTTTTTCAAATACCTTTATAAGGTTGCCGAAGCTCCACAGGTCAATTCCCGCCTCAGGTTCATCAAAAATAGTAAGCTTGGTAGAGCGGGCAAGCACGGTTGCTATTTCAATTCTTTTAAGCTCGCCGCCCGAAAGGGAAGAATTGACCTCGCGGTTAATATAATCCCTCGCGCAAAGACCGACCTGCGAAAGATATTCGCATGCCTCGTTAATTCCGATCTGTTTACCTGCGGCAAGACCGATAAGGTCATACACCGTAAGCCCCTTGAAATGCACCGGCTGCTGAAATGCAAAGCTGATGCCGCGCCTTGCGCGCTCGGTAACGGACAAGCCGGTTATATCCTCCCCGTCAAGGAGTATTCTGCCGGAAGAGGGGGTTACAATGCCCGCAATTATTTTGGCAAGGGTGGATTTACCGCCGCCGTTTGGCCCTGTTATTACAACAAAGCTTTCGTCTATTTTCAAACTTATGTTTTTAATTATTTCTTTTTCGCCGCTGTCTGAGTCGGCACTGAAAGAAATGTTTTCAAGCTCTAACATAGCTTCCTCCGTTAAATTTAATCGTCTAACATATATAATACCTTTTTTTTACAAAAAAATCAACACTTAAATAACATGCGGGTCGGCAAAGCTTTTGTATTCATCCTTAAAGCTTTTGTAATAGTTTCGGCTTATATGCAGCGTTTTACCGTTTACAAGGCTTATACATTCATTGTTATAACCTGTTATATAATTGAAATTTACAACATAAGCCCTGTTTATTTTGCCAAAATGAGTTTTCGGCAGATTCCCGTAAACGCGTGCCATTGTTTTTTTACACCGTACTTTTCCGTTCCGTAAGCCTATAAAACAGTTTTTATTATCCGCTTCAAGATAAAAAATATCGTGTGTTTCAAAACAAAAAACATCATCGCCGCTTTTCACCCAAAGGGGGCGATGAAGCGGATTGTAAAGAAAGAAATCGTCAAGCACCGCAAAAAAAGCTTTTTTTTCAAGCGGCTTTAGAAGAAAAGAGTGCGGCATTACTTTAAACGATTCAAAAATAAAGCCGGTATACTCGCTTAAAAACATAATTGTGCTGCGGCAATTTTTTCTGCGCAGCTGCTTTGCGGTTTCAAGCCCGTTAAGCCCGTTGATATGATAATCAAGAATTATAAGCAGATAATTATTTTCGCTTTCGAGCAAGGCTTCGCTTGAATCATAAATTTCCACCAATAATTCCAAACGGCGTTTATTGGCATAATCGTAAATCATATTTTTTGTTTTTTCAGCGCATTTTATATCGCTGTCGCATATTGCTATCCGCATCATAATTCGTCCCTTCGTTATGTTTTTCGACATTTTTCGACAAAAGATATTATACCGTATTTACTATAAAATGTCAATATATTTCTTAAAATATTATATTTTAATGTAAAAATTACATTTTACTCTTGCTTTTCGCCCTTTTACTCTAATTTTTATATTTTTTTTAAATATAAATGTAAAATTTTACCCGAAAGGGAAAAATTTATCAAATAACGTTTACAAAAGCCGGATTTTTTCCTTTCTGCTTATTAAAGGGAGGAAAAAAGATGGAAAATTACAAAATCATTGAAATCATCAAGGAAATTAAAAGAGGCGATATGTCAAATTTTCAGGCAATTTATGATGTTTTTTCGCGGCTTATAAATTATTACGGCAAAAAAATCTGCGAAGACGGCTGCGGAGATATTACATTATTCTTTATGGAGCTTTTATATTCGGTGGATACGGACAAGTTTTACCCCGATGAAAGCGACGCGATGAACAGATATATTGCGGTGTCGCTGCGCAATTATTACATAGTACTTTCAAAGAAGGCGGACATAGCGATGAAATGCAGTGATGAATTATTTGAAGACAGCGCTAAATACTTTTTTGAACCTGATGAGGCGCTGTCATTAAAGGATGGGCTTTTAAAATTATCCGACAGGCAGCGCGCCGTGCTTACATACAGATATTTTTACGGTTTTACCGACAGCGAAATTTCAGACCTGCTTTGCATTTCCCGCCAGGCGGTGCATCAGCTTGAAATGCGGGCAATAGCCGCTTTGAAGGAGTATTACTGTATATAAACAAAATATTTTGCCGATAATACTATCGGTGATAAATGTGAAAAAGCAAAAAATGTTTTATATCAAATTAACCGTTATGTGCCTGCTCAGCTGCGCCGTGCTGGTTTCGGGCGGGTATGTTTACCTAAGGCGCAGCTTTCGCCCCGCCGAGGGGCAGGTCTCAAAAATCCCGTACAGCTTTTCCATGCCCGATAATAAGGGAATATTTTTTGATATAGCTGGGAACCGCGCCTTTGTGTATCTTGATTTTACCAATGAAAAGGTTAGCGTTATAATTCCGCAGGCAGAGGATTTCGACGCGACTGATTTCGGATATTCCGAGGATTTTAAAATCAAGGGCGATTTATCCGTTCTGGCGGCGATAATAGACTATGCCGGCGGAATAACATTAGATGATAACGGCGAACAGGTGAGATATACCGGCGTTCAGGTGTCGGATATTATGAGCCGCAGCACCGAAAGCGAAAAACAGCTGCGCTTAATAATTCCCGCTATTATGCGGTCGGTTGCGGAAAACGGGCTTGAAGACGAGGCATTTAACTATATTATTGATAAATCGGACACCGATTTGACAGTGCCCGATATGCTTATGTGGCAAAATTATATAAGTAAGCTTTGCAAAAACGGCGGAATTATAAACTGAAAACGGCTGCCTGCTTTCCAAAATTAGGCGTTTGCCCTACGGTGATTGACAAAGCCGCCGCGAAAGATTATAATAGTTAGGTATAATTTTGCGGAGGTAGAGCTTTGAAAACGGTAAATGAAATTTTTGCAAGTAATGTTTTTAACGATTCGGTAATGCTGGAAAGGCTGCCGAAGGATACATATAAGGCGCTGAAAAGCGCCATAAAAGAGGGTACCGGTATTGACAGCAGCATAGCCGATACCGTAGCCTCGGCTATGAAGGACTGGGCTATCGAAAAGGGCGCCACGCACTATACGCACTGGTTTCAGCCGCTCACTGGCATTACCGCCGAAAAGCACGACAGCTTTATTTCCCCCACAGAGGACGGCGGAATTATTATGGAATTTTCCGGCAAGGAGCTTATAAAGGGCGAGCCGGACGCGTCTTCTTTCCCGTCGGGCGGGCTTCGCGCCACCTTTGAGGCGAGGGGATATACCGCGTGGGACCCCAGTTCTTATGCGTTTGTAAAGGACGATACGCTTTGTATTCCTACAGCGTTTTGCTCATACTGCGGCGAGGCGCTCGATCAGAAAACACCGCTGCTGCGCAGTATGGACGCAATAAACAAGCAGGCACTCAGAATTGCAAAAATATTCGGGCTTGAAAATGTGAAGCGGGTAAATACCACCGTAGGACCCGAGCAGGAATATTTCTTAGTAGATAAAAAAATGTACGATAAGCGCCCTGACCTCATCTATTGCGGAAGAACGCTTATAGGTGCAATGCCGCCGAAGGGACAGGAAATGGACGACCACTATTTCGGCGTTTTAAAGCCGAGGGTTGCGGCGTTTATGCGCGATCTTGATAATGAGCTTTGGAAGCTGGGCGTGCTTGCTAAAACCGAGCACAACGAGGTGGCGCCCGCACAGCACGAATTAGCGCCGATATTCACCACTACAAACATTGCGGCGGATCACAACCAGCTTACAATGGAAATGATGAAGAAAACCGCTTTGCGGCACGGTCTTGTATGCCTGCTGCACGAAAAACCCTTTGATGGGGTAAACGGCAGCGGCAAGCATAATAACTGGTCGCTCTCAACCGATACGGGGCTGAACTTTTTAAGCCCAGGTAAAAACCCGGGTGAAAACTTGCTGTTTATGCTCACCTTAGCCGCCGTTATACGCGCGGTTGACGAGCACCAGGATCTGCTCAGAATTTCGGTTGCGACTGCGGGCAACGACCACCGCCTCGGCGCAAACGAGGCGCCGCCCGCCATAATTTCAATGTTTTTGGGCGATGAGCTTACCGAGCTGCTCTACTCAATAGCAAGCGGTCAGCATCACGATAACGCTAAGCGGGTTAAAATGACGGTTGGGGCGGATATAATTCCCTATATCCGTAAGGATAATACCGACCGCAACCGCACCTCTCCCTTTGCGTTTACGGGCAATAAGTTTGAGTTCAGAATGTTAGGCTCCGCTTCATCCATATCCGATACAAACGTAATGCTCAACACTATGGTAGCCGATGTTTTTGCCGACTTTGCCGACAGGCTTGAAAAGGCGGAGGACACAGAGGCCGAGGTTAAAAATATAATTAAGGAAACCGTAACAGCGCATAAGCGTATAATTTTCAACGGCGACGGTTATTCGGAGGAATGGCAGAAGGAGGCTGAAAAACGCGGGCTGCTGAACCTGAAAAGCACGCCTGACGCGCTGCCGCTGCTTAAAACCGAAGAAAATATTGCGCTTTTTGAGCGCCACGGCGTATTAAGCCGCGCTGAGATAAACTCACGCGTGGATATAGTGCTTGAAAACTATTCAAAGATACTCCACATTGAGGCGCTCACCCTTATTGAAATGATGAACCGCGAGGTTATTCCCGCAATAAGCGAATATACCGACAGGCTGTGCTCCGCTCTTATAAACAAGCGTAATTTGGGCGTAAGGCTTGATGAGCTTGCCGATACCGAGATTATAGCGCGGCTTTCCGCTGCGGGCAGCGAGATATACAAGCTGACCTCCGAGCTAAAAATGGCGGTTATGACGGCGGAAAAGCTGCCCGATATGCTCGAGCGCTCCCGTATGTACCATGATACGGTGCTGCGGCTTATGAACGATATCCGCAAATATGCCGACAGCTCAGAGGCGGTAGTATCAAAGGATTGCTGGCCCTACCCGAGCTACGGCGAACTGCTTTTCAGCATATAAAAAAGCAGGGAATATACCTGCGGAATGTATCAATTGAGAAAATAAGCATAAAATAAGCCTCCCTCGTCAGAGGGAGCCTATAAACACAACATTTATATAAGAAAACCCGATGCTGTGAAAGCAGCATCGGGTTAAATTTATTTTCGGAATTATGCCTTGCCAACCGAACCGAAAAGCTCCATTTTTTCCTTAACGGTATCTTTAATAGCCTGAGCGCCGTCTGCAAGCAGCTTGCGGGGGTCAAAGCCCTTGCCCTCAAGGTCCTTGCCTGCCTCAATGTACTTGCGGGTAGCAGCTGCGAAAGCTAACTGGCACTCGGTGTTAACGTTAATCTTTGAAACGCCGAGGGATATAGCCTTCTTTATCATATCAGCCGGGATTCCCGTGCCGCCGTGAAGAACGAGGGGCATTGTGCCTGTAAGCTCCTGAATTTCAGCCAATGTATCAAAGCGGAGACCTGTCCAGTTAGCAGGGTACTTGCCGTGAATATTACCGATACCCGCAGCCAGCATTGTAACGCCCAAATCGGCTATCATTTTACATTCCTTCGGGTCGGCAACCTCGCCGCCGCCTATAACGCCGTCTTCCTCGCCGCCGATAGCGCCAACCTCAGCCTCAAGGGAAAGACCTAACTTATTGCAGGTTTCAACAAGCTCCTTTGTCTTTTCAATGTTCTCTTCAATCGGATAGTGAGAACCGTCGAACATTATTGAAGAAAAGCCTGCCTCAATGCACTTTTTAGCGCCTTCGTAGCTGCCGTGGTCAAGGTGAAGAGCAACCGGAACTGTAATCTTCATTTCTTCAAGCATACCGTTTACCATACCGACAACGGTCTTGTAGCCGCACATATATTTGCCTGCGCCCTCGGAAACACCGAGAATAACAGGTGACTTTAATTCCTCGGCTGTCTGAAGAATAGCCTTAGTCCATTCAAGGTTATTGATGTTGAACTGACCTACCGCATATTTGCCGGCTTTCGCCTTGGTAAGCATTTCTTTTGCTGATACTAACATTATTATTCCTCCGATATGAAAATAATCTGTGACCTTATTAGTCCACAGATTATTTTATACCAATTATGTAATAAAATCAAGTATTATTTATCAGGATCTTCGTTTACTACCTCGGGCGGCAGCTCCAAAAGCTCGGGATTGCGCAAATATTTGCGTATTTTGCGGAAAGCCAAGGCAAAATAGCTGCCCGAGCATATGCGTTCGTCCATTACAACGCCGAGCGGTATGCAGCGCTCAAATACAACCTCGCCACCGCTTCTTCTCGGAACCTCGCGCAGATTACCCATGGTAATAAACACGCTGGTTGTGCCGAACTCATAGCAGTGGTGGTAAATATGATTGGTGCGGATAGACGCTAAATTTGAAATGCAAAGGCTGTTGTGGAAGGGTGACATATCAATAACCTTTTTAGGCAGCAGCCCGTGCTTATCCATAAATTTAAACAGCCCCACGCCCACTCTCAGCACGCCGGGTGCGCCGAGGAGAATTTTAATCATTTTCTCGGTGCCGTTTTTCTCGGGCACCTCGCGGTTATCGGTTACATATTTATTTATAGTGTTGTTTACGTCAAAAATAGTATCAGTCATATTGAAATACATTTTTGACATTGTGCCGTTATCCATCTGCCCGGATTTCAGCACCACCATTGCAACGCAAAACTCATTGCGGGCATAAGGTTTGCAGTTCATTATAAACCTGTTAAGCAGGGGAAACTCCGCAGCGGTTCGCAGGTACGCCGCTATAATAACGCCGAGGTGGCTCAGGGACACGCCCTCCTTGCGCTTTTTGTTCAGATATTCCTGAATGGGGTCATACGGAATATCAAGCGTGACCATGTTCATAGAATCAACGCGCTTGCTCATAACATATGACGCTACTGTATACATAGGGTCGGTATTGCGTAAACGCTTTCCGTCAGCTCTCATTGAAAACTCCAATCTGCCGTTTTATGCGGCAAAAACATATATAAATACATAATAACACAGGAACAAAGGAATTTCAACATTTTTTAATATTTTGTTCATAATTTATTTGTGCGGGAAAAAGCAAATGGATTTTTGCCCGGATAATCGAACACAAAACGTTTAATTCTTTCGATATTGGCAATAATATGTAAATCGGAGGGATATATAATGAACAGAAGAAATACCGTGCGCGTAATAGCATTTTCTGCGGCATTGTCACTTATCTTTGCAGGATTTGCTTTTAAAAGGCGTTCGGAGCTTAAAAGCTACCGTTTGCAAATACAAAACGGCTATTCCCGCTCGCTTGAAGAACTGCTCTCGGGTGTAAATAATATTTCGCTGATTTTGAAAAAAGCCGAGTACACAACTTCTGCCAAGCAATTAAGCAATATGGCGGTGCAGCTGCTGACGGAGGCTGAAAACGCGAAAAACGCTTTGTCCCGTCTGCCGTCGGGCAGCGGCGAGCTTACAACGCTTAACCGCTTTTTGTCACAGGTGGGAAATTACGCAATGTCGGTTTCAAAAAGCCTGGTGGACGGAGCGGAAAACACGGAATATGCCGAGAATATAAAGCAGCTTAAAAGCACGGCGGAGAAAATATCCGACGCGATAGGCGAGGCGGATATTACCTACGGCACTGCCGATAAATGGGCGGCGGAGCTTGACCGCAAAATAGGGGAGAGCGTACCGCAGGAATCACTGGCGGGGGCGCTCGGCTCGCTTGAAGAAAGCCTTTCGGATTACCCGACCCTTGTGTATGACGGACCGTATTCCGACCATATTTTAGAAAAAGAGCCTGAAATGATTAAAAACGCCGATGAGGTAAGCGAAAGCAAGGCGCTTGAAAAAGCGGCGGAAATAACTGGGCTTAAAGCGGATGAGCTTAAATTTGAAGAAAAAGCTTCCGGTAAAATTGCAGCCTACCGCTTTTCGGGTGCGGGAGCGGTTGTAACCGTGAGCTGCCGCGGCGGGTACCCGGTTTATATGCGCAAAACAGGTAAAATGGGGGATTTTATTCTTGAATACCGCCAGGCGCTGGATAAGGCTAAAAGATACCTTGAAAAAATAGGACTCACCGGCTTTACCGAAACCTATTATTTTACCGATGAGGGCGTTTGCGTTATAAATTTTGCATATCAGGACGGCAGAACTGTGTGCTACACCGACCTTGTTAAGGTGGGCGTCGCAATGGACAGCGGCGAAATAATGCTTTTGGAAACAAGCGGTTATCTTTCAAATCATACCGACCGTGCTTTTGAAAGCCCTGCCGTAACAATAGAAAAAGCCGCCGAAAAGGTGAATAAAAAGCTTAAAATACGCAAGACCGAGCTTACGCTTATTCCGACCGACGCAGGCGGGGAGGTGCGCTGCTATGAGTTTCTTTGCGAGACCGAGGACGGGCAGGAAATTTTAATATATATTAACGCCGTGACGGGCGAAGAGGAGCGCATTTTAATACTGCTTAAAAGCGACGGCGGAACTCTTGCAAAATAATGCTTGATTTTTTAAAAGGTTTGTGATAGAATAAAAAGGCTGTTTGAAACGGAAGGTATTTTTCTGCGCCGTTTTTTAACAGGTGCATTTGATTTCACCCGGTCCTTACGGGGTGGGTTCATTGCCGAAAAACGACATTGAAGCGGACGGTCCTCTGTCAAAATTTTTGGGTACGAACGTCTGGTATTATTTAAGGAGGAAGAAAAAATGGACGTAATTAAAGAGCTTACCGCAGATATGCTCAAAAAAGACGCACCCGAAATTCTTATAGGCAGCACCGTTAAGGTACATGTAAGAATTAAAGAGGGCGAGAAAGAAAGAATACAGGTGTTTGAAGGCACTGTTATCGCTAAGAACAACAGCGGAATTGCCGAGACTTTCACCGTTCGCCGTGTTTCCTACGGCGTAGGCGTTGAGCGTGTTTTCCCGGTACATTCACCCAACGTTGCTAAGGTTGAGCTTGTTCGCAAGGGTAAAATCCGCAGAGCAAAGCTTTATTATCTGCGTGACAGAGTCGGTAAAGCGGCTAAGGTTAAAGAGCGTATCGGTTAATTAAAAAAATCGACGGAAGGGGGACGGATTTATGCTGTCTCCCTTTTTGCTATAAGGAGGTGCGTTATGGAAGACGGAAAGGAATTTAAAACCGATACGGAAGTAAACGGTAATTCGGCGCCGGCGGATGAAACAGGCTTTAATATAAGCGAGGAATTTGCAAGCAGTCTGCCCGACGCAAAGCCCGAGCCGGAAAAGCGTAATTTGGCAGCAGAGCTTTTTGAATGGCTGGATGTGCTTGCTACCGCAATAATATCGGTGGTTATTATATTCAGCTTTATTTTCCGCGTTGCCACAATAAGCGGCAGATCTATGACCAACACACTTCAAAATGCGGATAAGGTTATAATAACAAATCTTGCCTATACGCCTAAAAGGGGCGATATAGTTGTAATATCGCGTAACGTAAGCAACACGGTGGAGGATGTTAATACTGCCCAAGTACCGATAATAAAGCGCGTTATTGCAACCGGCGGGCAAACGGTGGATATTGATTTTGAACGCGGTGTGGTATCTGTTGACGGCGTGGAATTAGACGAGCCTTACACCAGAACCCCCACCACGAGCAAATATGACGTGGAATTTCCGATTTATGTGCCGGAGGGGTATATATTCGTTTTGGGTGATAACCGTAACGACTCTATGGACAGCCGCGACTCCCGAATAGGCGAGGGCGGTTTGGTTGACACAAGGTATGTTTTGGGTCATGCCGTGCTGCGCGTTTTTCCGTTTTCAAGCTTCGGAAGGTTGGATAATAAATGAGCGGACAGGATATACAGTGGTTTCCCGGGCATATGGCGAAGACCCGCCGAAAAATAAAGGAAATTCTTCCGCTTATCGACGCGGTAGCCGAGGTAGTGGACGCGCGCGTGCCGAAAAGCTCGCGCAATCCCGAGCTGCGCGATATAATAGGCGACAAACCGCTTATAATTTTACTTAACAAGTGTGATATTGCAGACCCTGCTGCCACCGCCGAGTGGATAGCGCACTATTCCGCTGCGGGAATACCCGCAATAGCGCTTGACTGCAAAACGGGCAAGGGCATTTCCGCTTTTAAGGATACGGTTAAAAATACGCTTAAAAGTAAACTTAAAGCGTATGAGGAAAAGGGAATGGCGGGCAAGCCGCTGCGCGTTATGGTTGTGGGAATACCGAATGTGGGTAAATCATCATTTATCAACCGTATTGCGGGCAACAACCGCGCCAAAGCCGAAAACCGCCCCGGCGTTACAAGGGGCAACCAGTGGTTCACGGTGGATAAACAGCTTGAGCTGCTTGATACCCCCGGAGTTTTGTGGCCGAAATTTGAGGATAAAACGGTAGGCGAGCATTTGGCTTTCACGGGCGCTGTTACCGACAGAATACTTGATACCGAGTGGCTTGCAATGCAGTTGCTTTCGCTGCTGGTAGCCGAGTGCCCCGAAAAAATAACCGCGCGCTACGGCGTGGAGCTGACGGACGACAGCTACGAGCTGCTTTGCCTCATAGGCAAAAAACGCGGTATGATGATAAGGGGCGGCGAAACCGATACCGAAAGGGCGGCAAATATGCTGCTTGAAGAATACCGAAACTGTAGAATAGGAAATATAACCTTGGAAAGGGCGGAAAAATAATGCCTGATTACGAATTTGAAAAAGCCGCCGTAAACAGCGGCTTTAGCTGTATTTGCGGGGTGGACGAGGCAGGCAGAGGACCGCTTGCAGGTCCCGTTTGCGCGGCGGCGGTAATTTTGCCCGAGGGCGCTGTTATTGAGGGGCTTGACGACTCAAAAAAGCTTACCGAGAAAAAGCGCGAAAGGCTTTATGATATAATAAAGGAAACCGCCGTTGCTTACAGCGTGGCATACGGCACGCTTGAAGAAATAGAAACGGTAAATATATTAGAGGCTACATATCTTGCAATGAACCGCGCAATAGAGGGGTTGAGCGTAAAGCCCGATTTTGCCTTAATAGACGGCAACCGCGTACCTCGCGGAATTAAAATTCCCTGTGAAACTATTGTTAAAGGGGATTCAAAGTCAATGTCCGTCGCGGCGGCTTCGGTGCTTGCAAAGGTCACGCGTGACCGCCTTATGCTTGAATACGATAAAAAATACCCCGAGTATAACTTTAAAAAGCACAAGGGCTACGGCACAAAGGAGCACACAGAACTGATAAAACAGTACGGTCCGTGCGAAATTCACCGCCTTTCATTCCTTAAAAACATTTTGGGGTGACGGCTGTGGAAAGAGATAAAGCGGGGAAAAACGGCGAGCGCCTTACCGCGGAATTTTTAAGGAGTAAGGGCTGCACCGTAATAAAAATGAATTATCACTCACGTTTCGGAGAAATTGACATAATAGCGGAAACAAAAGAATATATAATTTTTACCGAGGTAAAGACCCGCGCCGAGGGGAGCTTAATATCGCCTGCCGAGGCGGTGGACGTGCACAAGCGCCGAAGGCTTATTTTAACGGCAGAAGATTTTTTAAGCAAGTTCGCAACCGATTTGCAGCCGCGCTTTGACGTTGCCGAGGTGACATATAAGACCCGAAAGGACGGAAGTACGGGTTACAGCCTTAACTACATAAAAAATGCTTTTTAACGCGGAGTGATTAGTATTGAATTATTTTGATCTGCACTGCGATACACCGTATGAATGTTATTTTAAAAATCAGCCGTTTTCCGCCAATAATCTTGCGGTTTCGGGCGAAAAGGGCGCGGAATTTGAAAGCTGGCGGCAGGTTTTCGCCGTTTGGATAAGGGACGATATACCCGAGCCCTTTAAGCTTTACAGTGAAATAATGCGGGATATTAAGCTTAAACTGAAAGCAACCCCCGAAAATTTGCAACCGCTTTTTGCGGTTGAGGGCGGCGCGGTTATAGGCAAGGATTTAAAGCTGATTGAAACGCTTAAAAGCGACGGGGTGTGTTACCTGACCCTTACCTGGAACGGCGAAAACGCCATAGCGGGCGGCAGCGGCACGGATAAAGGGCTTACGCGCTTCGGGCGCGAGGTGATAAGAGAGCTTAACCGCCTTAAGATATGCACCGATTTATCTCACCTGAACGACAAGAGTTTTTTCGCGGCGATAGAGCGGGCGGAGTACCCCATAGCCTCCCACTCGAACAGCAGGGGAATATGCCCCGTGCCGCGTAATCTTACCGACGAGCAGCTAAGGCTGATAGGCGAGAAAAACGGGCTTATAGGGCTTTGCTTTTACCCGAAATTTTTGGGCGGAAACGCGTTTGAAAAAATTTATGAAAATATCTGCCGTTTGCAAGGTTTGGGGCTTGAAAATAATATTGCGATAGGCTCTGATTTTGACGGGGCGGATATGCCGCCCGAGCTTTCCGATATTTCAAAGGTGCCGGATTTATATACATATCTTGAAAATCGCGGTATATCAGCGGAAACGCTTAAAAAAATATTTTATGAAAACGCGCAAAATTATTTTGACAAACTAAGCGGGATATAATAAAATATAGTTGATGCAAAAATTAAAGGAGCAACCTCAATGAACTATGTAAGCACTAGGGATAAAAACAACAGGGTTTCGTCTGCCGAGGCGATAGCGCACGGAATATCAAAAGAGGGCGGACTTTTCGTGCCCGAAAACTTTCCGAAATTTTCGGGCGAAGATTTTGAAAATTTAAAAAAGCTTGATTATATCGGTAGGGCGAAATACGTACTTAAAAACTTTCTTACCGATTTTACCGAGGAAGAGCTTGATTACTGCGTAAACGGCGCATACACAGGCAGCTTTGATGAAGATAAGCCTGCGCCTATGGCAAGGCTCGGGGAAAATATAAATATGTTAGAGCTTTGGCACGGACCTACCTGCGCCTTTAAAGACCTTGCGTTGCAAATGCTGCCGTATCTTTTAACTGTTTCGGCAAAAAAGGTTGCTGCGGGCAAAAAAACCGTTATATTGGTTGCAACCTCGGGTGATACGGGCAAGGCGGCTCTTGAGGGCTTTAAGGACGTTGCGGGTACGGAAATTATGGTATTTTACCCGAACGACGGCGTAAGCCCCATGCAAAAGCTGCAAATGGCTTCGCAAAAGGGCGGCAACGTTCACGTTTGCGCAATAAACGGCAATTTTGACGACGCGCAGACGGGCGTTAAAAAAATCTTTACCGATAAAGCGGTGGCAGAACACCTGCTTGAGCACAATATGCAGTTTTCCTCTGCCAACTCAATAAACTGGGGGAGACTCGCCCCCCAGATAGTTTACTATGTATCCGCCTACTGCGATTTGCTGAACCGCGGCGAAAGCCTTGAAAACGGCTTTAACGTTACCGTTCCTACGGGCAATTTCGGCAATATTTTAGCGGCGTACTACGCTAAAAAAATGGGTGTGCCGATAAACAAGCTTATTTGCGCCTCAAACTCAAACAACGTTCTGACCGATTTTATAAAAACAGGCAAGTACGACCGCAACCGCGATTTTTACACCACCGTTTCGCCGTCTATGGATATACTCATTTCAAGCAACCTTGAAAGAATGTTGTTTGAGCTATCGGGCTGCGATGATAATGCGGTGGCGGAAATGCAGAACGAGCTTAAAAACAGCGGCGCGTTCTGTGTGAGCGACGATATGGAAAAGAAAATTACCGAGCTTTTCTGGGGCGGCTGCTGCAGTGACGTGCAAACTCTTGAAACTATCGGGAATACTTATAAAGAATACGGTTATCTGTGCGATACCCATACCGCCGTTGCGGTAAATGTTTACGGGCAGTATGTAAAGGCTACGGGGGATAACCGACCCGTGGTTATCGCCTCAACCGCGTCGCCCTATAAATTTGCCGACAGTGTGCTTTCGGCATTGACCGATAAAAAGGCGGAAAGCGATTTTGATAAGGTAAGGCAGTTATCCCGACTTACCTCTACCGAAATTCCCGAGCCGATAAAAGCGCTTGAAAATGCGGATATACGCTTTAACGACGTTTGCGAAAAGGACGAAATGCTTACCGCTGTGTATTCTGCGCTGAAAATCTGAATATAATGCGGAATTATTAAAAATCCCTCCCCAATATTTGGGGAGGATGCTCCTTTTTTGAAAGGAAACGGCAATGCGAGGATTTATCTTGCCTCGAAGGTATCGCAGCAGGTGTCCTTGCAGGTAGAAGCTTCGCCGTGACCTACGCGAATTTTGCCGGCGGCGCACATATCGTCCGCTGTGTGATGAACACAGTTACATACATCGCATGCTACGCAAAGCTTAGTTTCACATTTACAGTCTGACATATCGGTTCAATTCCTTTCCGACCCGTTTTGGGGTCCTTATTATTATACCCGATTCTGTTCAAATAATTAAAATTTTAAAGGAGGAAAAGCTCTGAGTATATACGGAATTTCCGATTTGCATTTATCCTTCGGCACAAATAAGCCTATGAATATTTTTAAAGGCTGGGAAAATCACACCGAGCGTATTTCGGCTAACTGGAAAAGACTTGTAAAGCCCGCAGATACCGTTATTTTACCGGGCGATTTCTCTTGGGGTTTAAAATTGGAAGAAACAAAAAAGGATTTTGAATTTTTGGAAAATTTACCCGGCAAAAAAATTCTTTTAAAGGGAAATCACGACCTGTGGTGGAGCACCTCGAAAAAATTAAGGGAATTTTTAGATAACAATAAATTTAATTCCGTTGATTTTATTTTTAATAATTGCGCTGTGTGCGAGGGGTACGCCGTTGCGGGAACGCGCGGCTGGTTTTTTGACGATAAGCCCGACCCGAAAATTTTACAGCGCGAGGCGGGTAGACTGGAATTGTCCCTCTCGGCGGCGGAAAAAACGGGCTTGCCCATACTTACCTTTCTGCATTACCCCTGTGTTTGGGGCGACGAGGTGTGCGAGGAAATTTTCAGCGTTATAAAGCGCCACGGAATAAATCAGGTCTACCACGGGCACATACACGGCGCGGGCGCCTGCAAGGTAAAAACCGAGTACGGCGGTGTGAAATTTCGGCTTTTATCCTGTGATTGCGTTGATTTTACACCTGTTTTTATTGCTTAATATATAAATTTTGCCGAATTTACGAAAAGTTTAAAAAATGTATGGAAAATATTATTAAGTTATGCTATAATAATTTGAACTATGTAAAATGAGTAAAATGTGCGTGCGCACTGCTCGTTTTGCTTTACGGAGGTAAAAAAATGAGCTTAAAAGAAACAAAAAAGATTGATACCAACAGATATCAGTTGGAAATCACCGTTGACGGTGAGAAATTCCGCGAGGCAATTCGCGAGGCTTACAAGAAAAACTGCAAGAAGATAAACGTTCCCGGTTTCAGAAGAGGTAAAGCTCCGCTTCACATAATCGAGACTTACTACGGCACCGAAATATTCTTTGAGGACGCTCTCAACCTGCTTTATAACGACTTGGTTGACGAGGCTATAACAGAATCGGGTCTTAAGGTTATAAATGATAAAATGGACTTTGAAATGGTTTCCATTTCCAAAGAGGACGGCGCCGATTTCAAGGTATCCGTTACAACCTACCCCGAAATAGAAATAGGCAATTACAAGGGCTTAAAGGCTGAAAAGACTGCCGTTAAGGTTGACGCTGCCGAGGTTAACGCCGAAGTAAACGCTATGGTTGACCGCAATGCGCGTATGGTTTCCGTTGAGGACCGCTCCGCTAAAAAGGATGATACCGTTATTATCGACTTTGAGGGCTTTGTTGACGGCAAGGCGTTTGACGGCGGTAAGGCTGAGGGTCACTCCTTAGTGCTCGGCTCGGGTCAGTTTATTCCCGGCTTTGAGGATCAGATAATCGGTAAGAATATCGGCGATGAATTTGACGTAAACGTTACTTTCCCCGAGGATTACGGTGCGAAAGACCTTGCAGGCAAGGCTGCCGTATTCAAGGTCAAGCTGCACGAGATAAAGATTAAGGAGTTGCCGACGGTTGACGACGAGTTTGCAAAGGACGTAAGCGAGTTTGATACTCTTAAGGAATTAAAAGCTGATATTAAGAAAAAGGCTTTGGAGCGCAAGCAGAAGGCTGCCGACGAAGCGGTTGAAAACGCGCTTGTTCAGCAGATTGTTGACGGCATTAAGGGTGATATTCCCGAGGCTATGTTTGAAAACCGCCTTGAGCAGTGCGTTGAGGACTTTGCTTACAGGCTGCAGTCGCAGGGTCTTAACCTTGAAACCTACTTAAAGTACACCAATTCAAATATTGACGATTTTAAGAAATCTTTCCGCCCGCAGGCTGAAATGCAGGTTAAGTACAGACTTGCTCTTGAAAAAATTGTTGAGCTTGAAAATATTACTCCCGATGAAAAGGATATTGAGGAGCAGTATAAAAAGATGGCTGAGGATTACGGCGTAGAGCTTGAAAAGGTTAAAGCCGCTATTCCCGCAAGCGAGCTTTCAAAGGATATTGCGGTAGGCAAGGCGATTGACCTTGTTAAGGAAAACGCGGTTATAACCGAGGTTGAACAGAAGGCAGAGGAAGAAAAGAAACCCGCCGCTAAGAAAACCGCGGCTAAAAAGCCCGCTGCAAAGAAAACAGCAGCTAAAAAGACAGAGGAAAAAAGCGCCGAATAATTCTTAAGTTTCGGTAAATTGACATTGAAGAGCGTGGCGACTTTTTCGGCACGCTCAATTGATTATAAGTACCGTTAATTGTCAATACTAAGGCGAGAGCCTAAAAAACGGAGGTAATTAGAATGGATATGAGCTTGGTACCATATGTAATTGAACAGACCAGCAGGGGTGAGCGCTCCTACGATATTTTCTCAAGACTTTTGAATGACCGCATTATAATGCTGAACGACGAGGTAAACAACGCGTCCGCCAGCGTTATAATCGCTCAAATGCTCTACCTTGAGGGGCAGGACCCGGAAAAGGATATAAACTTCTACATTAACAGCCCCGGCGGTGCGGTTACGGCAGGTATGGCTATTTACGATACCATGCAGTACATTAAGTGTGACGTAAGCACCATTTGTATGGGCATGGCGGCAAGTATGGGCGCGTTTTTACTGGCTGCCGGCACCAAGGGCAAGCGTTTGGCACTGCCCAACAGTGAAATTATGATTCATCAGCCGCTCGGTCAGGCACAGGGTCAGGCTACGGATATTCTCATTCACGCGCATCACATTGAGCAGATTCGCAGCAATATCAATAAGATATTGGCAGAGGAAACCGGCAAGCCATTAGAGCAGATACAGATAGACACCGAGAGGGATAACTTTATGACCGCCGCCGAGGCTGCGGAATACGGGCTTATTGACAAAGTAATTTCTAAGAGATAGAGGTATTCAAATGCCGAATGACAGGGACAATGAAATACGCTGCTCGTTCTGCGGCAAAACGCAGGACGAGGTAACAAGGTTAGTTGAAGGCCCGGGCGTTTATATTTGCGATAACTGCATTGAGTTTTGCAACGCGCTGCTTTCCGATGATGAAGAGGGTATGACAAAAAAGCGCAAAAAAAAGCCACAGCAGGATTTTGTGCTGCCAAAGCCGCAGGAAATAAAGCAAAAGCTGGATGAATATGTTATCGGGCAGGACGAGGCTAAAAAAACGCTTGCCGTTGCGGTGTATAACCACTATAAGCGTATTTTTAAGAATGAGTCAGCCGATGTTGAGCTTAACAAAAGCAACGTTTTAATGTTAGGCCCCACGGGCGTTGGGAAAACTCTGCTTGCGCAGACCTTGGCTAAAATTCTCGACGTGCCGATTGCCATTACCGACGCCACCACCCTTACCGAGGCGGGCTATGTTGGCGAGGATGTGGAAAACATACTTCTTCGCTTGATACAGGCGGCGGATTATGATATTGAAAAGGCGGAGCGCGGAATTATTTATGTTGATGAAATAGATAAAATTGCGCGCAAGTCCGAAAACGCTTCTATAACCCGCGATGTAAGCGGCGAGGGCGTGCAGCAGGCGCTGCTTAAAATTCTTGAGGGAACGGTTTCAAACGTTCCGCCGCAGGGCGGCAGAAAGCACCCGCAGCAGGAGTTTATTCAAATTGATACTACCAATATCCTCTTTATCTGCGCAGGCGCTTTTGACGGTATAGAAAAGGTTATTGAGCGCAGAATAGGCGGCAGCAGCTTAGGCTTCGGGGCGGATGTCAAGTCGCCGAAATCGGTTGAGGCTGAGGCGGTGGCAACACGCGCAACCCACCAGGATTTGGTAAAATTCGGAATGATTCCCGAGCTTGTGGGGCGTTTGCCCGTTATAACCGCGCTTAACGGCATGGATAAGGAAACGCTTGTAAGAATTATGACCGAGCCGAAAAACTCTATTGTAAAGCAGTATAAAGCGCTTTTCAAAATGGATAATATCGACCTTGAGTTTGATAAAGAGGCGCTTGAACGCATTGCGGAGCTTACAATCGAGCGCAAAACGGGTGCGCGCGGTCTGCGCTCTATAATAGAAAGCGTTTTGCAGCCGCTTATGTTTGAAAGCCCGTCAGACAGCAGCATAACTAAAATTACCGTAACCAAAGAAACGGTTGAAAACGGCAAAGCAGAAATTATGCGCAAGGCTTCTTAAAAACACTATGGCAGCAGAAATCTATCGGTTTCCGCTGCCGTTTTAATGTTAGGTGGTAGAAGAATATGACCGAAAGGTTCATTTTCATATTTGAAATGCTCGGAATAATCGCCACGGCGGCGTCGGGCGCTATGGCGGGAATGAAAAAGCATATGGATATGCTGGGCGTAGGCGTGCTTGCGGTAACGGCGGCTATGGGCGGCGGAATAATACGTGATTTAATTCTCGGCGCAATTCCGCCCGTAGCGTTTGTAAAGCCTATTTATGCAGGCTCGGCTTTCGCGGTTGCGGCGGTTATGTTTTTCTTTCACCGTGCTTTCCCCGAGCACAGCTTTCAAAAGCTGCACGCGGCGGTGTTTCTGTATATGGACGCAATCGGTCTCGGCGCTTTTACGGTGGTAGGCGTTCAAAAAGCCATTACAATGTACGGCTTCAAGCACATATTTTTGCTTTTCACCACCGGCTTTTTAACAGGCGTTGGCGGCGGCATAATGCGGGATATTTTTGCGGGTGAAATTCCCGGTATATTCATAAAGCATTTTTACGCCTGCGCCTCGGTAATAGGCGCGGGGGCGTGCATAGCCCTGTGGAAGCCGTTCGGCACGGGAATAGCCATGGCGGTGGGAATTTTGGTTACAACCGCCCTTAGGCTTTGCGCTGCGCATTTTAAATGGAACTTTTTCAGGGACAGAAATACATAGCCCCGTTTTTAAAATTATTTTCACAGGGTTTACATTTGGCTATATAAACATCTCTCTGTATTATATAAAGGCAGGGGGATGATTTTTTATGACCGAATATGGGTATGTACGCGTTTCAAGCACCGACCAAAACGAGGAAAGGCAGATTTCTGCGCTGCGGGAAAAGCAGATATTGCAGAAAAATATTTATAAGGATAAGCAGTCCGGCAAGGATTTTGAGCGCCCGCAGTATAAAAAAATGCTTAAAAGGCTGAAAGCCGGCGATCTGCTCTATATTTTGAGTATTGACCGCTTAGGGCGCAATTACAAGGAAATTCAAAATCAATGGCGAATACTTACCAAAGAAATAGGCGTTGATATTTGCGTTATTGATATGCCGCTTTTGGATACGCGCAACGGCAAGGATTTAATGGGAACGTTTATTGCCGACCTTGTGCTGCAAATACTCTCGTTTGTGGCGCAAAGCGAGCGCGAGAACATAAGGAAACGGCAGTCACAGGGAATTGCCGCCGCAAAAAAGCGCGGTGTGCGCTTCGGCAGACCCGAAAAACCGATACCCGAGGGCTTTGCCGAGACTGTAAAGCTTTGGGAAAAAAAGGAAATTGATATTAAAGCGGTGCTTGAAATGTGCGGGCTGAAAGAGGCTACATTTTACCGCCGATTGCGGGAATACCGTATGAAAAACAAATAGGCAAATAATTCTTGCGCACAAAAAAGCAACCCGCCGTTTTTAAACTCTGACGGGTTGCTTTTTGTGCTTGCGTTATAATTCAACTATCAAAAGGTATACTTTTTGATAGTTGATACTCTGTTAAAAAATATATCATATTATGCCCTAAAAATCAATACCTTAATGGAAAATTTTCAAATTTTGTTATTTTTAACGACTGAAATCAGCTTAAAAAATGTTTCCACATAATTATCAAAAAGTATACCTTTTGATAATTGCAATAGTAAAAAAAGGGGAGTTAATTATGGCAAAACAGAAAAAACTCAAGGAATGGATAACGGTTGCAGCTGCGGTGATATTGGTTATTCTGCTGTCAGCCGGAACAAGTATTATTGTAAATAAGCAGGGCGCTGTACAGTCGGCGGCGAAAATTAAAAACGGGCTTTCGGCTTATGAATTGGCGGTAAGCGAGGGCTACAGCGGCACATTGCAGGAGTGGCTTGTCTCGCTAAAGGGCGATTCCGCCTATAAAACAGCGGTAAACGCGGGCTATAAAGGCACTGAAAGCGAATGGACGCAAAGCCTTAACGCTTTGGTTTCAAGCGGGTTTAAAAGCATTAAAACCGCGTCGTTTAATTCGGCGGGTCAGCTTGTGCTTATTCTTTCCGACGGCACCGAGCTTAACCTTGGAAATGCCGTAGGCAAAAACGGAGTAAACGGCAAGGACGGCACAAACGGTAAAGACGGAATAAACGGCAGAGACGGTAAGGACGGCAAGGATGGAGCGAACGGTACTGACGGCGTAAGCATAAGTGGAACATCGGTTAATGCTGATGGCGAGCTGATTATTACCTTTTCCGATAATAAAACCGTAAATGTAGGCAAAATTGTGGGAGCAACCGGTCTTAAAGGCGATAAGGGAGATAAAGGCGACCAGGGCGAACAGGGTATACAGGGTGAAAAAGGCGAAAAAGGTGACACCGGTGCTCAGGGTGAGCAAGGTATACAGGGTGAAAAAGGCGAAAAAGGTGACACCGGTGCTCGGGGTGAGCAAGGTATACAGGGTGCTAAGGGTGATAAAGGAGATAAAGGTGACCAAGGCGAACAGGGTTTACAAGGAGAGAAAGGCGAGCAGGGTGACACCGGCGCAACGGGAGCGACAGGTGCTAAAGGAGAGAAAGGTGACAAGGGCGAGAAAGGTGAACAGGGCGACAGCATAACCGATATCAGCATTACCGGCAGCACAATGACTGTTACATTAAGCACCGGGCGCACATTTACCTTTGAAAATATAAAGGGTGCTGACGGAAAAGACGGTATTTCACCCAAAATAAGAATAAACGCCGAAAGCGGATGCTGGGAAATTTCAGAGGACGACGGCGAAAACTGGACTTCTACCAATGTATCGGCACTCGGCGCAAAAGGCGAGAAAGGCGAAAAGGGCGATACCGGAGCAACCGGAGCCACAGGTGTTAAGGGAGACAAAGGAGATAAAGGCGACCAAGGCGAACAGGGTATACAAGGTGAAAAAGGCGAGACAGGCGCACAAGGCGCGCAGGGCATACAAGGCGAAAAAGGAGAACAGGGAGAACAAGGGATACAGGGCGAACGCGGCGAGCAAGGCGCTAAAGGTGACAAGGGTGACCAGGGCGAGCAAGGTATACAAGGTGAACAGGGTGTTCAGGGTGAAAAGGGTGACAACGGAATTTCGCCTAAAATAAGAATAAACCCGAATACAAACGAATGGGAAATTTCAACCGATAACGGGCTTACATATGTTTCCACCGGAATAAAAGCTACGGGCGCTAAGGGTGAAAAGGGCGACAAGGGCGACCAAGGCATACAGGGTGAGAAAGGTGAGACCGGCGCACAAGGTGCGCAGGGCATACAAGGCGAAAAAGGCGAGACGGGCGCTCAGGGCGAACAAGGAATACAGGGCGAACGCGGCGAGCAAGGTATACAAGGTGAAAAAGGTGAGACCGGCGCACAAGGCGAAAAAGGTGATAAAGGAGACAAGGGAGATAAAGGCGACCAAGGAGACAAGGGCGCTGACGGCGTAAGCGTTACCGGCGTTACGATAAATGAAGATAACAAGTTAGTTATCACATTATCTGAGGGCGACCCGATAATAATTGATAAAACGGTAGTGGGCGCAGACGGTAAGAACGGCAACGGAATTTCCAAGGTTACATTAACCACGGATTTTTACCTTGTATTTGATTATACCGACGGAACAAGCTCCGATAAAATAGGTCCGATAAAGGGCAAGGACGGCGAAAACGGTAAAGACGGCTTGACCCCGATTTTAACCCTCAGCGAAAGCGGCGACCTTTCGGTTAAATACGGCGAAAGCGGTGCAGTAATATCTTTGGGCAATATTAAGGGTGCTAAAGGCGACAAGGGAGATAAAGGCGACGCGGGAGCTAAAGGCTCAAACGGCGTAGACGGAAAATCGGCTTGCGAGCTGTATATTTCCGCCCACCCCGAGTATACCGGCACACAGGAGGAATGGCTTGCCGCGCTTAAAGGCGAAAAAGGCGATACCGGCAGGGGAATAGCTAAAACAGAGATTATAGACGGGTATTTATGGGTTACATATACAGATGATACAACTCAATCATTTAATATAGGAAAAGCTTCAGAAAATGATGAGATAAGCGATGGATATTTCGTATATGTTTTGCAATCCGATGGAACATACGGAATTAAGGCAGAAAAAAATTTCTCTTTAAGCGATGTGAATATACCTGATTCATATAACGGGATTACTATTACTAAGATATTGGAAAACGGATTTAGAGATTGTACCAGCATTAAAAATTTAACTATACCGTCCGGAGTACAGCAAATAGGCGCTAATGCGTTTTACAATACAAGTTTGGAAACAGCGGTTCTTGAAGAATCGGAAAAATGGGTAGCCGGCTTGGAGGGGTTTGAATATGAATCATTTTCTATAGTCGATCCCTTTCACACTTCTGATAAAAATACTGTAACGACAGCTACAATAAAAAATTACGATATAAGTGATACAAAAAAAGCGGCAAAAGCCCTGAAAGAACCGGTAGAACTTAATACAGTGACTAATGTTAGTGTGGATGGTACGGGTAAAAGAACGTATAAATATAATTATAAGTATATTTATTGGTGCAATTGCAATTGGTCAAAATTAAAATAAAAATATTGCAGCAAAGGAGCGTAAAGCAATGATAACTGACAGCAGAAAAAGAATAATTAAAATTTCGGCGGCGGTAAATGAAAAAGATATTGAACATATGAAATTATACATACTCGGCGCTGTTCACGGGTTTACGGCTGCGGCAGGAAGTAAAAGCTTTACGGTAAGGGATATTTTCGGCAATGGAAACCGAAATTGGAACGGAACGCCCATTCAGGAAATTTATAATTACTATATTAAGGTATTGCCGCATAAAGATGCCACTGAAAGAGCGGCACAGGATTTGGGAAAGCTCTTGCGCAAGGTATTGGCGGAAGACAAATATGAATATGAGGAGGAATCGGGAAACCGCGAATGTACTTATCGCAGGGTTTGATTTACATATACCAACGTGCAAAATCATATAATTAAATGACAAAGTATGACATTTATTGAGTTAATAAACACCTTATGTTCTCGCTAATTTATGATTTTTTTAAAAAAAATGTAATCTACACTTGATTTTTGTAAAACTGTGTGTTATAATATGGAAAAAATTAAATGGAGATACATAAAAATGCGGTATATTTACAATGTAAGAAAAGATATTTTGAAAATTGATGAGGAAAATCACACTGTATACGGAATTGACGTAATACATAACTCTGCTGTTGTAAAATCGGCGGGCAATTTGTTTTGCGACAGAGAAACCGCCGAAAGCTTTGCAAAATTATGCGGAAACGAAAATTTATCTCCCGAAAAAATAGAGCCTGCCGCGGCGGAAATTTTAGACAGCCCCGAAAAAAGCTTTCGCTTTACCGGTATGTGCGGATAACAGGCTTGCAAACGCGCGCCGGTAAACATATGATTTTAAAAAGATAATGCAAAAATAGCGCGGCGGGTACTTGAAAAAGTGCCCGCCGTGTTGTATAATAAATTGATATATTCCTAAAGTGGGAGGATATGGCGTGCTTTTAAAATCCGCAATTTCTTCGGGCGAGCAGAGCGCATACGCCGAGAGGGTAAAAAAATTAACATATAAAATATACGGCAAAACGCCGCTTGCCTGTGTGGTTACATTCGGCTGCCAGCAGAATGTGAGCGATTCCGAAAGGCTTAAGGGCGAGCTTTCGGAAATGGGCTACGGACTTACCGACGATATAAACGAGGCTCAATTTATAATTTTCAACACCTGCGCCGTGCGCGAGCACGCGGAGGACAGGGTGTACGGCAACGTGGGCGTTACAAAGGCGCTTAAAAAGCAGAACCCCAACATAATAGTGGCGGTTTGCGGCTGTATGGCGCAAAGGCAGAGCGTGGCGGATAAAATTAAACGCAGCTACCCCTATGTTGATATGGTGCTTGGCACGCAGGTGCAGCACAGGCTGCCCGAATTTATTTACAAAAGGCTTTCGGGCTCGGGCAGAATATTTGAGCTGGAGCTTTTAAACGGGGAAATACCCGAAAACGTGCCCATTAAAAGGGACGGAACCTTTAAAGGCTGGCTGCCTATAATGTACGGCTGCGATAATTTTTGCACCTACTGCATAGTGCCGTATGTAAGGGGGCGCGAGCGCTCGCGGCAGCCCGAGGCGATAATTGCCGAGGCGGAAGAAATGATTGCCGCGGGGTATAAGGAAATAACCCTTTTGGGGCAGAACGTTAATTCCTACGGCAAGGGGCTTGAAAGCGGCATAAGCTTCGCGGAGCTTTTGCGGCGCATAAACGCGCTTCCGGGGGATTTCAGAATACGCTTTATGACCTCGCACCCGAAGGACTGCACCCACGAGCTTATTGATACAATACGCGATTGCGAAAAGGTAAGCCGCCATTTGCACCTGCCCTTTCAAAGCGGCAGCGACAGAATACTAAAGCGTATGAACCGGCGGTATGACAGGGAAAAATACCTTGAGCTTGTGAATTACGCAAAGGAGCAAATTCCGGGGCTTTCCTTAACAAGCGATATAATTGTGGGATTTCCGGGGGAAACTTATGAGGATTTCTGCGATACCGTGAGCCTTATAAGAGAGGTAAAGTTCTCATCGCTTTTCACCTTTATTTATTCCCCGCGCGAGGGCACGCCCGCCGCCGCTATGGAAGACCCCGTTTCACGTGCGGAAAAGGGCAAATGGTTTGCTGAGCTTTTGGCGGCGCAGGAGGAAATAGCGGCTGAAAACGAGAAAAAGCTTATAGGCACTTCTCACAGGCTGCTTTGCGACGCAAAGGGCACTACCGACGGGTATATGTCGGGTCACAGCGAGGGAACGGCGGTAGTTGAGTTCCCGGGGGACGAGAGTATGATAGGCAAGTTTATAAACGTGCGCATTGAAGAATGTGACGGCGTTTTTAAGGGAAAAATAATTACAGAGGAATAGGAGACTGCCGTGTCTGTGAGCTTAAAAAATTTTTTTGCTAAAATTCCTAAGATAATAATGGTTGTTTTTTCGGTGTATATTGCGGGCACGCTTTTGCTTAATGTTATTCTTAATAATTCGTTTAACCAATACTTTAAGCCCAATTTATTGAGTATTTCAAGCATTTTGCCGTTTGGCGCGGCGGTGCTGCTGTTTGCGGCAGTAACCTTGATTTGCTCGTTTGCGGGCAAACGAAAAGGCGCATCGGAGCGGGGCTTTTACTTAATACTTGCGCTGATTTTTCTTTTTGTTTTTATAATTCAGCTTTTCATTTCTTACAACTTCTATTTCTATACCGGTTGGGATGCCGGAATTGTAACAGATACTGCGTATAATATGGCTGCGAGAAAGGTATTTGAATTTCCGGCGAGTTATTATGAAATATACCCGAATAATTTATTTATAACATACTTTTTGGTTGTTCTTTACAGGATAGGCTTTAGAGTAATACCTTCTCACCCTTATGCGCTTGTGCTTGTCACCAATAACCTGGCGGTTTGCGCGGGAATTTTTCTTGCGGTAATCTGCATTTACAAAATTACAAATAAAAAAGCGGTAACACTCGCCGCTGCATTTATGGGAATACTCATCGGGGCGTTTTCGCCGTGGATTGTAATACCCTACACCGATACCTATTCAATGCTTTTCGCGGCTTTGGCGATTTTCAGCGCATTGTTTTTAAAAGGCGTATACAAATATTTGTTTTTCTCATTTTCCTGCTTTATAGGCTATTTATTCAAGCCGACTGTTTTAATAATTCTTATTGCGGCGGTTATACTCGGAATTGTTAATTTACTTTCGGGTCAAAAAATTGAATATAAAAAGGCGGCAGCAATGCTTTGCTGTGTTGCAATAGCTGCGGCAGGCGCCTTTTCGGTTAAGCATATATTAGTCACACGGAAGAAGCTTCCGGCGGAAAAAAGTATGACAATTACGCATTATTTAATGATGGGCTTAAACTCCGAAACAGAAGGCGTTTACAGTAGTGACGATGTTAAATATTCAAGAAACATCGGGGATAAAAAAGCGAGGCAGGAAGCGAATATTAAAATAATTCGCGAACGGCTTGAAAAAATGGGATTTAAGGGTCTTGCAAGGTTAGTTATAAAGAAAAATCTTTCCAATTATAACGACGGAACATTTACCTGGTCAAGGGAAGGCGGTTTTTATAGAACCGTTCATCCCAGCAATTCGCGGGTCACAATGGCATTAAGGGATTTTTATTGCAACAAACCCGAGACTTTTCGGTTTTTAGCGCAAACTATTTGGTTTTTCATACTTTTGTGTATTTGTTTTTCTGCTTTTCTCAAGGCTTCGGCGTATAGCGGAATAATTTCCCTGGTTGCTTTATCGCTTTTCGGGGAAAGCATATTTTTGCTGTTGTTTGAATGTCGCGCAAGATATTTGTTCTTGTATTTACCGCTTTTTCTTATTTTAGCGGCGGTAGGGCTTGCGGCTTCAACCGATTTTTGTAAAAAAATTATATTTGAAAGGAAAATTGAAAATGGACGTAATTAAAGAGGCAAGAAATTTAGGCAAGGCAATACAGAGCGACCCGCGCTTTTTGAGGTATGCAAAGGCTCGCCTAGCAAATGACGATAACAGCGATTTACAGGACGCAATAGGTAACTTTAACCTTGTAAGAATGGAGCTTGACAGAGAGGCAAACTCCGAAACCAAGAGCGATGATAAAATTAAGGAGCTTAACGAAAAGCTGCGCGGAATATACAGCGAGATAATGTCATCCCCCTCAATGGTGGAGTATAACACCGCTAAGGCTGACCTTGACACCATGATGAACGAGGTAAACACAATAATTTCCAAGTGCGTTGACGGCGAAGACCCCGACACCTGCGACGTTCACAGCGGCTGCACGGGCAGCTGTGCGAGCTGCGGCGGCTGCCACTAAGGGCAAAAAAGATAATAAGATACGAAATGAAAGAGGATGTAAAAATGGCAGAGCTTTCTCCTATGATGAAGCAATATCTGAGAATAAAGTCTGAAAATGAAGACAGTATTCTTTTTTTCAGAGTCGGCGATTTTTACGAAATGTTTTTCGATGACGCGAAAAAAGCATCGGAGGAGCTTGACCTAACCCTTACGGGCAAGGACTGCGGTATGGAGGAACGCGCGCCCATGTGCGGAATACCGTACCACAGCTGCGAATCGTACATTGCGCGGCTGGTTGAAAAGGGCTACAAGGTTGCAATATGCGAGCAGGTTGAAGACCCGAAAGCGGCGAAAAAGCTGGTTGACCGCGATATTATAAGGGTAATAACCCCCGGCACGGTAATTGAGGACGCAATGCTTGACGAGGGCAAAAACAATTACCTTGCCGCAATTGCTCTGACAGAGGACGGCGTGGGGCTGTGCTTTACCGACGCGTCTACAGGCGAGTGCCATTTAACAAGCTTTCCTGCGGATAATTATAATTCCGCCGTTTCCGATGAGCTTTTGCGCTTTGCGCCGCGTGAAATTTTGGCGGCTGACAGCTTGAAAGCAAAATCTGCCGCCCTGTGGGAATTTTTACAGGAAAATTTCAAGGCGGCAGTAACACTTAGACCGAACGACGCGTTTGACCCGAAAAAAACCGAGGAGCTTTTTGTAAAGCATTTCGGTATATCGGAGCTTGAGGACCGCGGAATTGATAAAACCTCCTCTAAGGCTGCAGCGCTCGGGGCGGTTATAGGCTATTTATACGAAACGGGCAGAACAGGCAGCATTTCGGTAAATAAAATTGACGTTTACACCGATAAGCAGTTTATGCGGCTGGATATGACGGCGCTGCGCAATTTGGAGCTTACCGAAACCATGCGCACAAAGTCAAAGCGCGGTTCGCTTTTGTGGGTGCTTGACCGTACCAAAACCGCAATGGGCAAGCGGCTTATAAGAAGCTGGCTTGAAAAGCCGCTGCTTAATATTACCGAAATAAATTTAAGACAAAACGCGATAGAGGAGCTTTGCGACGATACTATAATGCGCGCCGAAATAACCGAGCAGCTATCGGGCGTGCGGGATATTGAAAGAATAATGACCAAGGTAGTTTACAAAACCGCCTCGGCGCGTGATTTGCTTGCAATATCCGCCACGGCGCACAGCTTTCCCGCAATAAAAAATTTGCTTGCGGGCGCTAAATGCCGAATGTTAAAGGAAATATGCGGCGGCATAGACCCGGTTGAAGAAATAGTAACACTTATTGACGACGCCATAAACCCCGAGGCGCCCGTATCCGTCAGAGAGGGCGATATAATAAAAGGCGGCTATAATGAGGAAGTCGATTTTATTCGCGGCGATATGTCGAGCGGCAACAGCTTTTTGACCGACATTGAAAACCGCGAAAAGGAGCGTACGGGCATTAAGACCCTGAAAGTACGCTTTAACAAGGTTTTCGGGTATTATATTGAGGTTACAAACTCTTTCCTTGATAAAGTACCCGCAGACTACATAAGAAAACAGACCCTTACAAACTGCGAGCGCTTTATAACAGAGGAGCTAAAGGAAATAGAACGGCGTGTTTTAAGCGCAAAGGACAGAATAGAACAGCTTGAATTTGAAATATTTGACGGTATTCGTGAAAAGGTTGCCGCGGAGCTTAAAAGATTTCAGGCTACCGCATCGGCGCTTGCTACGCTTGATACGCTCTGCTCCTTAGCGGGCGTGGCGGTAAATAACCGCTATTGCCGACCGCTTGTAAATAACAGCGGCAATATAATAATAAAATCGGGAAGACACCCGGTGGTTGAGCAGGTTATTAAAACCCCGTTTGTGGCAAACGACACCACGCTTAATATGAAGGACGACCGCTGCGCCATAATAACGGGACCGAATATGGCGGGTAAATCTACATATATGCGGCAGACGGCTATAATAGTGCTTATGGCGCAAATAGGCTGCTTTGTGCCGGCGGACTCGGCTGAAATAGGGCTTTGCGACGCTATTTTCACCCGCGTCGGTGCATCGGACGATTTGGCGGCGGGGCAATCAACATTTATGGTAGAAATGAGCGAGGTTGCCGAAATACTGAAAAATGCCACAAAGCACAGCCTTTTAATTCTTGACGAGATAGGCAGGGGAACCTCGACCTTTGACGGAATGTCAATAGCGCGCGCGGTTCTTGAATATGTCGCCGATAAAAAGACCCTCGGCGCAAAGGCGCTATTTTCAACCCACTACCACGAGCTTACCGCAATGGAGAACGAATTGCAGGGCGTTAAAAATTATAACGTGGCCGTTAAAAAGCGCGGCGACGATATAACCTTTTTGCGCCGCATAGTTCCCGGCGGAGCGGACGGCAGCTACGGCATTGAGGTTGCAAAGCTGAGCGGAATACCCGAAACGGTTATTCGCCGCGCTAAGCAGATACTCAAAAAAACCGAGGAAGAGGGGGTAGTAACCTACCGCACGGTAGAAAACCCCGATATGCAGCTGCCGCTTGAAATGCAGGGTGCGCAGGATATTCTGCACGATCTGCAAACGATAGACGTCAACACACTGACACCCATTGAAGCCATGCAAACACTTTTTGAAATGGTGACAAAAGCTAAGTCAATATAATAATCAGTATGTCGATAAACCCCAAAGTCTATTTCTGCGGCGTTCACGCCGCATCACCGTTTTTCCGCCGACAGGTGCGGCGGAAAAACACCTTGTAAGCGAAAAATAGCTTAAAAAGCTATTTTTCAAGGGCACTGGGGTGGTATTGGCGGGGATAGAGTGCAGTCAAAAATCTCTGATTTTTGCGAACGGCATTCCCGCTCAAATAAAGTGAGGTGCAAAAATGCCTGAAATAAGAGTACTGCCAAAAGAAATATCCGAGCTTATAGCGGCGGGCGAGGTTGTGGAACGCCCTGCCTCGGTAATAAAGGAGCTTGTTGAGAATTCAATTGACGCGGGAGCGGATAACATAACGGTTGAAATTCAGCACGGCGGCATTACATATATGCGCATAACCGATAACGGCTGCGGAATAGCAAGAAACGATGTTCCCACGGCGTTTTTGCGCCATGCCACAAGCAAAATTAAAAGCAGCGGCGATTTAAACGCAATAGGCACACTGGGCTTTCGCGGCGAGGCGCTTGCCGCGGTTTCCTCTGTGGCAAAGGTGGAAATGTTTACAAAGCCGCGTGAAAATGACCTCGGCACGCACTACGAAATAGACGGCGGGCAGGAAAAGCTTTGCGAAGAAGCGGGCTGCCCCGACGGTACAACAATTGTTATACGCGATATATTTTACAATACACCCGCGCGTATGAAGTTTCTTAAAAAGGATGTTTCCGAGGCGAACGCCGCCGCGGCAGTGGTGGAGCGAATAGCGCTTTCCCACCCCGAAATTGCCTTTAAGCTGATAAGGGACGGCAAGCAATCGCTTATGACCCCGGGTGACGGCAAGATAAATACCACCGTTTACAGTGTTTTAGGTCGCGAATTTGCGGGAACGCTTATGGAGGTAGACGGCGGGTTTGATGGAATAGGCGTTAAGGGACTTACCTGCAAGCCTGTTTCGTGCAGACCTACGAGAAATTACCAGTTCGTGTTTTTAAACGGCAGACTTGTCCGCTCGGGTACGGTGACTGCGGCTGTTGAGCAGGCTTACAAAAACAGCGCAATGATAGGCAAATTCCCCGGATTTGTGCTTTATCTTACAGTACCGCTCGATACGGTGGACGTAAACGTTCACCCCGCAAAAACCGAGGTTCGCTTTTCTGACGAGCGCCGAATTTTTGACGCGGTGTATTCATCTGTCAGAAGCGCGCTTTCAAAAGGGGATACCCGCCCCGAGGTAAAGCTGAAGGAACCTGTATTTAACCCGTTTGAAAGAATGAGCACGGCACAGTACCGCCAGCAGCCAATCAGTAAACCGACGGTTGCCGAAGAAATATACAAGGTCAAGCCGAGTTTACATAATACCACGGAGACCGTCACCTTCAGAGACGCAAACTATAATCACGATAAAACAGAAAAAACAGTATATGTGCCCGAAAAGGTTATAAATCCCCCTGCGGCAGAGCCCGAAAAGCCGATTGCTCCCGAAAGGGTTGCGGTTGACATAACACGCGAGGTCGAAGATGAAAAGCCGCCTGTAACCTTGATAGGCGAGGCGTTTTTAACCTATATTATAGTGCAAATGGGGGAAAGCGTGTTTATGATAGATAAGCACGCGGCGCACGAGCGAATTTTATTCAACAAACTAAAAAAGGAGCAAAAAACCGAAATGCAGGCGCTGCTTACCGCCGTTACTGTCTCCTTAACGAGAGAGGAATATAACGCCGTAATATCAAACACCGAAAAGCTCAGTAAAGCGGGTTTTGAGGTTGAGGATTTCGGAAATGCCTCCGTCAGGGTGTCAGCCGTTCCCGCGGCGCTTACAAAGGAGGATATACCGTCGGTTATAAGCGAGCTTGCGGGCGACCTTTTAAAGGGCAAAGCACCCGACGCCGAAAGGCTTGACGATATGTACCACACGGTAGCCTGCAAGGCGGCAATAAAGGCGGGCAGCAGGACAAGCCCGCTTGAAATGCAGAAATTAGCCGAAAGGGTGCTGTATTCGGACGATATTATGTACTGCCCGCATGGGCGCCCCGTTGCTTTTGAAATAAAGCGCCGCGAGCTGGAAAAGCAGTTCGGTAGAATACAATGAGTAAAATTAAAACGGTATTTGTGGCGGGGCCTACCGCCTCGGGTAAAACGGAGCTTGCAATAAAGCTTGCAAAGCGGTTTGACGGCGAGATTGTCTCGGCTGACTCTATGCAGATATATAAAGGTATTCACATAGCCTCCGCCGCGCCCGATACGGCGGAAATGCAGGGCATATCGCACTATATGCTTGAATTTTTAGAGCCCGGTGACAGCTTTTCGGTTGCGGAATATGTAAAAGCGGCGCGCGCGTATATAAAGGATATTGCAAGCCGCGGCAGGCTGCCTATTGTGGCGGGCGGAACGGGGCTCTATATAAATTCTCTTGCCGATAATATAAGCTATATTGAGGAAGAAACGGACGAAAATTTGCGGCGCGAGCTTGAAAAAAGGTTTGACAGCGTAGGCGCAGAGCAAATGCTGAATGAGCTTAAAGAAATTGACCCAGATACCGCCGAAAGGCTTAATTTAAACGATAAAAAGCGCATAATACGCGCCTTTGAGGTTTACAGGCTTACGGGCAGAACAATAACCGAGCAAAACGCGCTTTCAAAAAAAGGCGAGGCTTTAATTGAGCCCTGCATTATAGGCATTACCTACCGCGATCGTGAAAAGCTGTATGACAGAATAAACCTAAGGGTAGATAAAATGATAGCCGCAGGGCTTATAGAAGAAGCGAAAGCGGCGCTTGAAAATACCGCGGGCGGCGCGTATCAGGCAATAGGTCATAAGGAGCTGGAGGGCTATATTTCGGGCGACATTACTTTAGAGGAAGCCGCAGAAAACCTTAAAAGACAAACAAGGAGATACGCCAAGCGCCAGCTTACATGGTTCAGGCGGGACGAAAGAATTAACTGGATATACGCCGATGAAACTGACGACGTAGCCGCAAATGCCGCGAAAATAGTTGAGAAATTTTTAAGAACGGAGGAAACCGATTGAAAAGCGAAAAGGTACTTAAATTTTTTGTTGTGCTGCTTATAGCGGTTTTTTTCGTTCATCAGGCGGCAGCGGCGGTATATAAGCCTATAAGCACCGAAAGCGCTACCTACTACACCGCGGCGGACGGGCTTAATATAACGGGGCTTATTATAAGAAACGAAACGCTTGTAAAATCGCAAAGCGGCGGGGTTATGCACTTTATTGCTTCCGACGGCAGCCGCGTTGCAAAGGATGGCGTTATAGCTAATATTTACGATAACGAATCGGCCTCAATAACACTCACCAATATTGACAGCGTAAACACCAAGATTACCGATATTGAAGAAATGCTGAGCTACAACGACTTAGAGGCGGCTGACCTTGATATGGTAAACAGCAGGGTGCAGAAAAGCCTTGACAGTATGATCGTAAGCGTTTCGGGCGGAAAATTCAACGGCTATTCGGAGTGTAAAGAAAACCTGCTTTCATCACTTAACCGCAGGCAGATAGCAATGGGAGAAACGGCTGATTTTTCTTCGCAGCTTGCAGCATTAAAATCCGAGCTCGCTACATTGTCGGCTTCCTTGCCGGCGGCAAAGGGCACAATTAAGGCGGAAAAATCGGGCTATTTCGTTTCCAAAACAGACGGGTACGAGCAAACGCTTACTACCGACATTTTAGATACGCTCACCCCCGAAAAGCTGGATTCAGTAAAGGCGGAGCAAACGCCGGCGGACGTTATAGGGAAAATAGTTTCCGATTACGAGTGGTATATTGCAGCGAAGGTTAATATTAACGAATCGCTTAAATATAAAGAGGGCGACAGCCTTATAATTTACACCTCGGTTAAATCATACCCGCAAATGCCGGTAACGGTTAAAAAAATAAATATTTCGGAAAGTTCTTCATCCGCCGTGCTGATTTTTGAGTGCAGCGATATGAACAGCGAGTTAGCCTCAATGCGCTCGGGTCCTATGACGGTGGTTAAAAAGGAATACAGCGGGCTTAAGGTGCCCAAAAACGCCCTGCGCGTGGTTGACTCAAAGCGCGGCGTTTATGTGCTTACGGGTATGCAGATAAAGTTTGTTGAGGTAAATGTGCTTTTTTCAAACGACAGCTATATAATCTGCGAAAAACAGACCGAGGACGAAAATGTGTTAAGACTTTACGACGAGGTTGTGACAAGGGGGAAAAATCTTTATGACGGAAAAATTGTCGGTTAGCGAGCTTACTGAAAACTACAATGCCGTTAAAAAACGGTTATCGGCAGCCTTGCAAAAAGCGGGCAGACCTGAAAACGCCGTAACGCTGCTTGCCGCCACAAAAACGGTTGACCCCGAAACCATAAACCGTGCAATAGAGCTTGGAATTACCCACATAGGGGAAAACAGGGTGCAGGAGCTGCTCTCGAAAAACGGGCTTATAAAGCCTGTGCACAATCACTTTATCGGGCATTTGCAGACCAACAAGGTTAAGGATATAATTGATAAGGTGGAAATGATAGAGTCGGTTCATTCAGAAAAGCTTGCCGCCGAAATTTCAAAGCAAGCCTGCAAGGCGGGTATTACAATGGATATATTGCTTGAAGTGAATATAGGAAACGAAGAAAGCAAATCGGGCTTTGCGCCCGAGGAAACCGAGCAGGCGGTAAGAAAAATTGCTGAAATGCCCGGAATTTCGGTAAAAGGGCTTATGGCAATACCGCCGATTGACCCTTTGTATGAGAATACGAGAAAATATTTCCGTAATATGTATAAACTGTTTATTGACATTGGAGCCAAAAACATAGATAATAGTAGTATGAGCGTTTTGTCGATGGGAATGTCGAATGATTTCGATATTGCGGCGGAAGAAGGCGCGACGATAGTTCGCGTGGGAACCGCGCTTTTCGGTAAACGCATTTACAAATAAAAATATAAGGAGCGGAAAAAATGGGATTTTTTGATAGCATAAAAAATATTATGAGCATCCCCGAGGAAGACGATTACGATGAAGAAATAGAAGATGTTGAGGAGGAAAAACCTGCCGAGCGCCGCAAGCCTGTGCAGCATGAGCCGGCGGCAGCACCTCAGCGCCGTGAGCCCGCACCGCGTGTAGTGGGCGGCGGAAAGGCTAAGACCCTAAACTTTAATCAATCACAAATGCAGGTGGTTTTGGTTAAGCCCGACCGCTTTGAGGATGTAACCTCAATAGCCGACCACTTAAACGCCAAAAAAACGGTAGTGCTTAATTTAGAGGCTGCCAACCGCGATGTTTCCCGAAGAATAATTGACTTTTTAAGCGGTGTTGCTTATGCCAATAACGGCAACATACGCAAGGTTGCAAACAGCACCTTTATAATCGTCCCGACCGACGTTGACGTGATGGGCGAGCTTATGCTTGACGATTTTGACGAAAGCAAGATGTACTTTTAATGGACGCAGAGCTGCTCCCGGCAAGAATTAACGATACCGCAGAGCTTTGCGAAAAAACCTGCACACCGAAATTTTTGGGTTTTTTAACCTCGGCAGAAGCCGCCCTTGCGCGGAACATTTTAAAAAATGCGCGGGTAAGAAACGATTTTTTCGGCGGCTATGAGGGGGCTGAGCGGGTAATGCTCGGCTGCTTTCCCGATTGGGCGGAGGATTTTCCTTACCCTATATCGCCGCTTACCGTTTCTTTCAGAAAGGCGGATGTGCTTTCCCACCGCGATATTTTGGGCAGCCTTATGGCGCTCGGCATTAAGCGCGAGACTGTGGGGGATATTTTGATTGAAGAGGGCAGAGCCGTTGCTTTTGTGAGCGACGACGTTAAAGAGTATATTTTAGATCAGGTAGAAAAAATCGGCAGAGTAGGCGTTAATATAACTGACGGCTGTACGTTTCCGCTACCCGAGGGCGATAAATTAGAGGAATTTACAGGCACTGCCGCTTCCGACCGAATAGACTGCGTTGCGGCGGCTTTATGTGGGCTTTCGCGTTCTAAAATATGCGAACTTATAGCGGCGGGGCTTATAACGGTTAATTCCGTTCCCGTTTCAAAGCCTACTAAAAGCGTTGCGGCGGGGGATGTTATATCCGTCAGGGGAAAGGGCAGATATATTGCGGTCTCGCTTGACGGCAGGACTAAAAAGGACAGAATTGTAATAAAATATAAAAAGTATATTCAGGAGGTAAAGAAATGTTAAGCGTTGCCGAAATTAGGAATGTAAAATTCACAAAGGCTATGGGCGGCTACAAGCAGGAAGAGGTAGATGTTCTTCTTGACAGAATAGAGGCGGACTACATACAGTTTGAGCGCGCCTTTAAGGAGTATAAGGCGAAAATCGACTCTATGAATAAGGAAATAGAGACCCTTAAAAGCTCGCAGAACAGTATTCAGAACGTACTGTTAAGCGCCCAAAAGCTTGCCGACCAGATAGTGGACGAGGCAAAGCAGAAGAGCGAGGAAATAATAAACAACGCGCAATCGAGTATTGAAGTAATGACCGCGCGCGAAAAGGAGCTTGCCACCGCCTTTGAATTAAAGGCGCAGGAGCGTAAAAACAACCTTCAAAAAGAGCTTGACGATATGGTTAAAACCGCGCAGATAAAGGCTGACAGTATGAAAGCCGCCGCAGAAGACAGCGTTGCGCGCCAGCAGCTGCTTTACGATAAGCTGAAAATGGAAATGTCCGCTTTCAAGGCGGCGCTTTCCGCAAAATATAAAGAGCACCTTGAAATGCTCAAAACCCTGCCCGACACAGCGCCTATGGACCCCAAGAGAATGGCTGAGGTAGTAGCTGCATCGGTTGATAAAGCACCCGCGCCTGAAAGCTTTATAAGAGCCGAGGCAAAAGCGGCAGAGCCTGTAAATGCGGAAGAAAACACGGCTGAAAAGGCTGAAAAGCCTGCGGGCTTTAAGGTTGCCGAGTCTGACGAAAAGGCTGAAACAGAGGAATAATTTTTCAGGGGGCTGACCTTTTGCTTTCTTATATATTGGCTGTAGTCAGCGCTGTGCTTTTGCTCGGCGCCGACCAGCTTACAAAATATCTGGTTTCCGCAGGGTTTGCGCTCGGCGAGCGCCGCGAGTTTTTAAACGGGTTTATAGACCTTACTTATATTCACAACCGCGGCGGCGCATGGGGCTTGCTTTACGGCAAAACCTATATTTTAATTCCAATAACCGTTATTGTAATGGCGGTTTGCATAATTCTTTATAAAAAATACGGCAAGAAAAACAAGTTGCTTTTCTGGGCTATTATGCTTGTGCTGTCAGGCGGTATCGGTAATATGATCGACCGCGTATTCAGGGACGGCAACGTTATTGATTTTCTGCATTTTGAGTTTTTCCCGTCATTCCCCGTTTTCAATGTTGCCGATTGCGCAATAGTGGTAGGCGCGGGGCTTTTAATACTTTATTTCCTTGTAGATTCGGTTAAGGAATCAAAGCGGAAAAGCGCGGAAAAAACCGATGAATAAAATAACCGAAACGGTCGGCGCAGATAATACGTCCACAAGAATTGACGTTTTTACCTCCGAAATTGCCGATATAACGCGCTCGCGCGCCGCAGCGCTTATAGCGGACGGATGTGTGACGGTAAACGGCAGAAAAGCCGCTAAAAGCGATAAGGTAAAGGCGGGAGACACCGTTACCGTAACAGTGCCCGAGCCCGCCGTGTACGATATAACGCCCGAAAATATACCGCTTGATATAGTTTATGAGGACAGCGACCTGCTTGTGGTAAATAAACCAAAGGGTATGGTGGTGCATCCCGCTGCCGGCAATTACAGCGGCACGCTTGTAAACGCCCTTATGTTTCACTGCGTGAGCTCGCTTTCGGGAATAAACGGCGTTATGCGCCCGGGAATAGTGCATAGGATAGATAAAAACACAAGCGGGCTTTTAATAGTTGCCAAAAATGATTTGGCGCATACCTCACTTGCAGAGCAAATAAAGGCACATTCCTTTACACGGGAATACCATGCGGTGGTTTACGGCGGCTTTCAGGCTGATAGCGGCATGGTGGACGCGCCTATAGGCAGACACCCCGTAAAGCGCAAGCAAATGGCGGTGGTTGCCGGCGGCAGAAACGCTGTTACGCACTACAGCGTTACAGAACGGTTTGAGGGCTTTACCCACCTATCACTGCGGCTTGAAACGGGCAGAACACACCAGATTCGGGTGCATATGGCGTATATAGGTCACCCGGTGGCGGGGGACGATGTGTACGGACCTAAAAAGGTTATAACCGAGCTTTGCGGGCAGTGCCTGCACGCAGGCAAAATAGGCTTTATTCACCCGCGAACAAACGAGTATATGGAATTTACTTCGCCATTGCCTGAGTATTTTACACGCTTTTTAAATAAATTAAATCCGCTGTAAATTGATTTGATTCGGAATTGTAAAATGAGGAGTATAATAAATGGGTCTTTTTTCCGATTGCCTTTTCGGGTGCGATATTGACGGAACACTGCTTGTAAACGGCATTATAAATCCGCGCAATATTGAAAAAATAGAATATTTTATAAGCGAGGGCGGGTATTTTTCGCTTTGCACAGGCAGAACGGTGGGGGCGGTCAGCCCCGTGCTTGAGAAAATTAAGAATATTTCACCCTCGGTTGTGGCAAACGGCTGTATGATATATGATTTTCAAAACGAAAAGGTTTTGGACGAGCTGTTTATTGCAAAGGCTGATTACTGCGTTGCAAAGGCGGTGCTTGATACGGGTCTGCCCGTGGGAATTGAGGCGCACAGCGGTGCGGATATTCTTACAATACGCGAAACAGAGGAAACGAAAATTCATCAGGAATACGAGCGTCTTAAAAGCCGCAACGTCTCTTTTGTAGAGGCGGAAAATTATAAATGGAACAAGGTAGTTTATCTTTTTGACGACCTTGAAGTTTTGCAAAAGGTTAAAAAGCTTATTTCCGCGCTCGGCGCAGGTTCTGCCTTTTCCGATACCTCGGCGGTAATTGCGGGCAAAAAGAGGAATTATTATGAGCAGTTCCCCGCGGGTGTTTCAAAGGCGGGTGGGCTTTTAAAGCTTGCAAAAATTCTTAATATAAAAAAAGGCGGCATTTTTGCAATGGGGGATTATTACAACGACCTCGAAATGATAAAATGTGCTGATATTTCCGCCGTTCCGCAGGATACACCCGACGATATAAAGACATATGCCGATTTTGCGGCGGGCAGCTGCGAAAACGGAGCGGTTGCTGATTTTATAGATTATTTAACAGAAATTAAGTCCGATAGGGTTTAATATATTATTCGGAAAGGAATGATTTGATGGACGCTGCCGAAAAAAAACAACTTGAAATAACGGCGTGCAAGGTCAGAATGGGTATTATTGAGGGGGTGCACAGTGCTAAATCGGGTCACCCGGGCGGTTCGCTCTCGTGTGCGGATATACTCACATATCTTTATTTTAAGCATATGAATATAGACCCCGCTAACCCGAAAAAAGCCGACAGAGATCGCTTTGTGCTTTCAAAGGGTCACGCTGCGCCCGCGCTTTATGCAACACTTGCTAACCGCGGCTATTTTGATGTATCGCTGCTTAAAACACTGCGTCAGATAGGCAGTATTTTGCAGGGTCACCCCGATATGAAGCACATACCGGGCATTGATATGTCCACGGGCTCTCTCGGTCAGGGCATTTCCGCGGCGGTGGGAATGGCGCTTTCGGCTAAGCACTTCGGGGATAGCTTTAAGGTATACGCCGTTTTGGGCGACGGTGAAATTGAGGAAGGTCAGGTTTGGGAGGCGGCTATGTTCGCCGGAAACAAGGGACTTTCCAACCTTACCGCATTTGTGGATTACAACAATTTGCAGATAGACGGAACTATTGAAGAAGTAAACTCGGCAGCCCCCATAGATAAGAAATTCGAGGCTTTCGGCTGGCACGTTATCACTATTGACGGGCATTGCTTTGAAGAAATCGAGAACGCCTTGAAAGAGGCTGAAACAGTGGACAAGCCGGTTGCTATAATTGCAAAGACCGTAAAGGGCAAAGGCGTTTCCTTTATGGAAAACGCAGTAGGCTGGCACGGCTCCGCCCCGAATGACGAGCAGTACGAGCAGGCAATGACAGAGCTTAACGCGGCGCTTGCCGCTCTGAATTGAGGAGGGGAATGTAATGGCAGAAATTAAAAAGGTTGCAACACGCGCAGGCTTCGGCAGCGCTTTGGTTGAGCTCGGCGCCGAAAGAGACGATTTTGTGGTTTTGGACGCGGACTTAGCCGCCGCCACACAAACGGGTATGTTTAAAAAGGCATATCCCGAAAGATTTTACGATTGCGGTATTGCCGAGGCCGATATGATAGGCATTGCGGCAGGTATAGCGGCTACGGGCAAAAAGGTGATTTGCAGCTCGTTTGCAATGTTTGCGGCGGGCAGGGCTTTTGAGCAGGTTAGAAACTCGGTAGGCTACCCGCACCTTAACGTTATTATAGGCGCGACCCACGCGGGAATTTCCGTCGGTGAGGACGGCGCTACACATCAGTGCTGCGAGGATATAGCCCTTATGCGCACAATTCCTGGAATGACTATTATAAACCCGGCGGACGAAACCGAGGCTAAAAAGGCTGTAAGAGCCGCGCTGGAAATTGACGGACCCGTTTATATGCGTTTCGGCAGACTTGCCGTTCCGGTTATATTTGACGATGATTATAAGTTTGAAGTAGGTAAGGGTGTAGAACTTCGCGAGGGTAACGATGTTACAATAGTTGCCACGGGTCTTATGGTAAATGAGGCGCTTGAGGCTCACGAGCTGCTTAAAAACGAGGGTATAAACGCACGCGTTATAAACATTCATACAATTAAGCCGCTTGATAACGATATTATTTTAAAGGCGGCTAAGGAAACGGGCGCTGTTGTTACCGCCGAGGAACATTCGGTTATAGGCGGGCTCGGCGGTGCTGTTTCGGAGCTGCTTTCCGAAAATTATCCTGTTCCGGTGCTGAAGCTCGGCGTTTATGATGTATTCGGTCATTCGGGACCTGCACCCAAGCTGCTTGATGAGTTCGGCTTGCGCGCCGTAAATATTGCCGAAAAAGCAAAGAAGGCAATCGCTCTTAAAAAGTAAATTGCCGATTGTCTGTAATTATTAAAACAAAAGCGGAGACTAAGGATTATTCCAAGGTCTCCGCTTTATTATTTTGCTGCTTTCCGAATTAGCAATTGCCAATTCGGAAATTGTTATATAATAACAATGCCGCATATGCTAAAATAATTATGTATATTTATGCCCTTTTTGAGATTGTGTAAAAAGTGGGAGGAGAGAATTATGCAGCATAAAAAGTATAAAAAACGATTTGCGGGTTTACTGTCCGTTGTCCTTGCGTTGGTTACGATTATGTCGTTTGTGCCGCTTACGGTGTCGGCAAGGGAGAGCGGGCATACCGTACTGACCGAGGATTATTACGGGCTTACCGACGGCAACGCCGCCCAAGTGCCGGGGCTTAATTATCATTGCTCAGGTCACGGCGACAAAATGATTGAATACTATGCGGAGGTTGAGGACGACGGGCGTTACACCGTCCCCGGTATTATTGAAAAGGTCGGGAACAAACTACGTTATGTATATACATATTATTGCCCTACCTGCTACTCCACATGGAAAGAAGGCGCCAAATGGAATGGTGAGGGCGAAGTATATGACGATGGCTCGTCCACGGGAAAGAGCCTTAAAGATTATATGGAGTTTGTAGCAAACAACACGGTTGCAGGTATGGCAGCATACGGTTACTACTATCCGCCGAAGGACGATTCGGATAATGCGCCGCAAAGAAATTATACTGTCGGCACTTCAACTGTTACAGAACAGCCGGATCTGTTTCAGGTTGACGAAAATGGGTGTCTAATCGGAACTTCCGGAAAGGCGCTGACGACTGTTTCCGGAAAGAAACCCGATGAAAAAGATCCCCTTGCACATTGGGATATGCCGGGCGCTTTTGCGTTTTATCAATTCTTCTATACCGGTATGTCCAAAATGATAAACAAGCCTACAAGCGCTGATGATCCGGCGTGGGATACTGTCAGAGATATGACCCGTATCTACTATATGAAACGGCAGCAGGAGGGGCAGCTTGCCGGATCGAGGGTGAACTATTCGTCCCACTGGTACAGCTATGACTATTCCATGCTCGGCGAGTGGGTCGTGACCGATCTAATGGCGGAATATAAGACCGGCGAGATATGCGGATATGTTTCCTATGTGGGGCAGAAAACCGAGATTGCCGTGCCGGAAACGGTGACGATTCCGCTGTACGGAAAAGTAAAGGTCATTGGCGTGGATATCGAGGATCACAACCTCAAAAAGGTCTATATCAACGACAATGTTACCTGCATACGCCGTTTAAGCTCTGTAAATCTTGAAGAAATCTCGGGCTGCAAAAACCTTGAATACATAGAGAAATATGCTTTCCAAAATGACGTGTCTCTGAAAACCATTCCCGAAATGCCAAAGCTCGACTGGATCGCCATGGGCGCTTTTGAGGGCTGTGTGTCGCTGCGGGATATCAAGCTGCCCGATAATATGACCTTTATCGACTTCACGGCGTTCGGTTGGTATGACACCGTTCTCGGAAATTACGATATCGGTATGACGGATCAGAGTTGGGAGGATTTTCAGTATTTAAGCGACCTTTCCGATAATGATAAAATATCGGGTCTTACACTATACGCCAAAAAGGGCAGCACGACGTATAAGCTGCTTGATACCCTGATAAACAAAAACGACGCGCTGACCCCCGCGCTTGACGATAACGGCAAGCCTTACTTTAAGTCCTACGGCGATACCGTTGCCGCTATGAGCGGCGAGGTGAAGACCTACACCTCGCACTGGAAATTAAAGAGCAGCGGCGACTATAAGGGCAGCTTTTCTTCAAGCAATAAGGATGTGGACGATTCCACACACGGCAGGCTCGGCGAATATGACGGCAGCCTGACATTTAAAGACCTTATAAAAAATCCTCTCGGCTGGTTGAAACAGCTGCTCGGTATGGGCGGCACGGCGTTTTTGCTGCTTTTGTTCCTTTTATCAACCCTCGGCTTTTCGGGCGGTAAATACGAGCCGGAGTCGGTAAAGTTCAAAATATGCTGGGGGCTTATCACCGTCGATTACAACAAAATGCTGAAAGCGGCAGACAGTAACAGAAATATACTTGAAAATCTTGATAAACTATCGAGCTTGCAATTCTTCGATAAATTCGGCAAATACGGCGAGCTTTTCGATGCAGGCGTAGGCGTTTCAAAGGCTTTGCAGAAAGCCGCAGATGTATACGGCGAAACCGGAAATTGGCGGGAGGCGCTTGTGCGCGGTGCAGGCTCTTACGGTGCGGGGCAGCTTGTAGGCGTGGGAACAAAGGCAGACCCCAACCTTGCAATATGGGATATTGCAACGGCGGAGATATTCAAGGGCAGCGCGGCGGCGGATATGGTGAACGCGGGCAACAATGCCGAAAACCTGTTTGATTATTTCCTTGACCTTGCGCATACCGCCTCGTCCGATACCCGCGCCGAGGGCGTTATGGATACCGTGTTCGGCAGCAAGGCTATGAGCTATGGCGAGCTTGCCGACAAAATGATGAACGGCGATTACGGAGATAATATCAAGAATCTTGTAGACGCCGAGGATATTCTGCTTGCAGAGAACAACGGCGACCTGTACAACGCTGTATTCGGCGAAGAAGGTATGGGGCTCGGTGAGTTCCTTATGGGCTTCGGCGATACGGCGGAAGACGCACTTATAAAGGGCAATGCGAGCGCCGAAAGAGGTCTTGAAAATTACAGAAAGCTTATTGAGCGGTTTTATACAAGCAAGGGGGGAGCAAAATGAAATTTACACTTAATTATCTTATGATAAAGCGGTTAGGTGGGCTTATCGGTCTTGAATACAACGGTATTTCGCCGATGAATGAGATTGCTCCCGATACCGAGGAGCTTATAAACGGCTTACCTGCCGATATTTTAAGCGAGACCGACGAAATACTTAAAGAACAGGGTATAACTGACGGTGAAAATAAGCCTGTAAAGCCGATAAGCGCTTTTATTAAAGCACTGTTTGCGCCCGAAAAGTGTCTGCGCGCAGAGCTTAAAGAAGAAAGCGGCAGCTCGGATGTTTACTTTATCCCGTTTGACGGCGCATGGCTGATGATGAACGCAAAGCACGGGGAATTAACTGCGGCGGGTCCCGTTTCTTATGAAATTGTAAAGCAATATATTAAGGCGGCGCTTTCCTCTGCGCTTGAAGGTGGAGTTTTAAGCGTGCAGTACCGCGACGCAAAATGCAAGCGCAGCGTTACGGTTACAAACGCCGAAGAGGGCTATGCGTTTTTCGGCAGTCTGTTTGACAATGCAGATGGGAAAGAGCGCGTGTATATTCATTCGTTTGCAAAGACAGAAGAAAACAAAAAGCACATTGCAAAAATGCTGACGGGCGAAAAGGGCTTTGAATTGCCCGATGGCGAAATGGAACAGCAAGATAAGCTTTCGGCTAAAAGAGTGCTGCGCGGTGTCGGCATAGCTCTGCTTGTCAATATATGCACGGCGGTTATTGTAGCTGTGTTGAAAGCAGTATTGTGAGGTGGACGGTATGAAAAAGCTAAAAGAAATCCTTACAAACGCGCTTTACGGAATGTTGCGCTCCTATGAGGGCAAAAGGTTCGTTCCGTCTTTGATTATAAAGCTTGTAATGTCGCTTGCCTCGGCAATTATAACTGCATTTTTCGCAAGCACACTGTTTTCCCGCAATAACACGGCAAATCAGATTTTTGCCGCTCTGTCTTTTTATTTTTTGATTACGGCGGTAAGTAACCTGATAACCGAAATCAAACGCGGCGGGTTTGGAAAACGTCTTAAAACCGCACTCGGCAATATGGTGCGCTTAAAGCCGCCCGCTTTGTGGTTCTTTCTTGCCGCAATCGTTGCAGCGCTGCTTTTGCCTTATGCCTTTGTGCTGTCGCTTGCGTTTTCGCTGTTTGTCTCGGCGGTATCGGGGGAAAATTCCATGCTGCTCGGCATTAAGAACGCCGTCACAAGTGGCAAAAGCCCCGAAAGAAACGGTAAAGGGCTTGCAGCCTTTACAAGCGGACTCATTGTTTGCGGACTTATAGTCTGCATACTTGCAAATCTCGGCGTGCCGACCCTTTACGGCGTGATTGACGGCAGTAACTCTAAAAAAGCCACCTCGCAGACCGAGCAGGTTGACAAGGATAATACCTCTGTGCCCGATACATCATCTGCGGCAGGCAGTACTGATTCAAAGCATGATAATAAGGATGTTATTGTAAGCGGCAATACGGAAATCAGGAAAGCCGCGCAGACCCTGACCGATAAGTTTATTGAATATGCGGGAAAGGACAAAAAGAGCTTTGAAAAGCTATTCCGTAATACCGAAAGCTCGGTTATCGAGCAATACTATAACACTTCGTATGATAACTTTAAGAAATATGATAAAAGCCTTATTGCCATAGCGGCGGAAGACGGCGACAGCGTATGGTTTACGGCGCTGTATTACCAGATTCCGAGGAATTATCCGTCGGAAAAGGAAAAATCGGTCTATCTTTCCACAATTATGACCCGCGGGAGTGACGGCTGGAAGATAGAATGGAACGACGATGCGCGTTCACGCTTGCAATCAGACTATGATAACGCGGGATTTACCTATAACGGTCTTGAAGCAAAGGAGCAGGGCTATGCGTGGGCGAAGTTCTTTATTCCGTTTGACCTTAATAATACAATGATTTTCTATGAAAACGCCGTGATGTGCAAGGTTACGGAAATGTATACGGATATAAATAATAATGTTCAGATTACGCTTTATGTATCCAATGGAACGGATAAGGATATAGGGCTGACGGGCGTTGATATTACAACCGTTGACGGCGATACAAAGCTTTTCAGCAAACACTTTGATATGGAACAGCTTGTTGTAAAGGACACTGCCACTGCTTATACGCTTACAATACCGTCTGAGGAGCTGGATTTTACTACATGGAGCAGCCCGAAAATAACCGATTTTAAGTTCAGTTATGATAGCGTGGATTAAGTGAATAATATGTAATGAATAAAGAAAAGGGGCTGTCTTAACTCGACAGTCCCATGGTGCCGCTGACCGGACTTGAACCGGTACGGTATCGCTACCGAGGGATTTTAAGTCCCTTGTGTCTGCCTATTCCACCACAGCGGCATATTCATAATAATACCGCATTTTAACTGATTTGTCAAGATTTTTTTGTGATAAAAATTGCGGTAAATAGGGAATAGGTATTATGAAGACAGGTGTATTGGTAACTGTTTTATACCCCGCGAAAGCCTCTGCCTATAATTTCACTGCTGGTTGTTATAATCATAAAAGCGTGAGGGTCTGTTTCATGAACAAAGCGCTGCAGCTGAATAGCCTCAAAGCGGCGGCAGACGGTATTCACTGCGGTTTTGCTGTTGCCGGTATATGCGCCTTTAACATCTGAAAGGGTGGCGTCGTGATGAAGATTATTGATAATAAAATCGGATATTTTTTCCGGCTCGGTTGTAAATATGGTGAAATATTTACAGGCGTCTATACTTTCAATAACCCCGTCAACCAAAAAAGCCTTTGTAAACAGCCCAAGCAGCGAGTAAAGCCCTGTTTCAATTCCGAAAACGAGGAATGCGCTTGCCGCAATTAAAAAATCTACACAGAGCAGCGCCTTGCCAACATTGAGCGAGGTGTATTTTTTTAAAATCAGCGCAATAACATCTGTCCCGCCGGAGGAAGCGCCGTATCTGAAAATTATTGCCGAGCCTACCGAGGTTAGCAGCATAGCGTAGACCAGCTCCAAAAACGGCTGGTTGGTAAGCGTTTTATTAAAGGGGATTGTCCATTCAAAAAGCTGAGTCAGCCCCGAAAACAGCAGGCTGCAATATACTGTTTTAATTCCGGTTGTTTTGCCGAGCACGGCAAACCCTATAAATAAACAAAGAAGATTTATAAGCGAAATCCACATTGCGGGGGAAAGCGGTGTCAGCTTGCCGAGCAGCGTGCCTATACCGCTTACTCCTCCGGTTGAAAATCCGTTCGGTATTTTAAAAAAATACACTCCCGCCGTCAGCAATATTGTGCCTAAGCTTATATATAAATAGCTTTTAAAGGTTTTCATATGCTTGCCCAACACCCCGTATACTCCCGAAATACATCCGAGTATTTTTATTAAGTATACCACATATTTTATGCAAAGTGCAAGCTGTTATGAGCTTTAAGCTAAAAATTTGCAAAATCAAATGCGGAAAAATCACATTCCATATTTTCTACCTCTACAAATTTTTTGAGGCAATGTATCAAATCGCATATTCCTACTCTGCTTTCCTCCATAAAATCATTTTGACCTTCGGCGCTGCCCTCATATTTATCGCAGCTTAGGGGATAATTGTCAGAAAATACTGCTGGGTCAATATAACCGGTTGCGCTTCTTACGCTTTCACCGTTATCCCTGTAATAACGCGAGGTCAAATACTCATATTTTTTGTTATATCCGCCGCGCATTCTCAGGTAAAAATTCACGCTGTATGTATCGTTTAAGGGGCAGTGAAGGCAAAATTCAACCATATTGCTGTCTCCCCAATATGAAATTGAAAAAAATTCGTCCTTATATCCGCCGTATTGTGTAGCGGGCTGCTGATACATACAGTAATCGCCGTTCAGCTTGCCCTTTTTTATTGCGAAATCCTTGCAGTAGGTGAATAAATCAAACTGCTTTTCGGGCTTTGATGAGCTTGCGGGTGTCGCGGCTGCCGGTTTACTGCCTGAGGCTTTACTGCTGCCGGCAGCTTTTGAGCCTGAGCCGGAGGCATTGGACTTTGAACTGTTGTTTGTGACCTTGGAGCCGGTATTACTTGATGCCTTGCTTGTATCGGCGCTTTTTGGCTCGGAAACCGAACTGTCAGCTGCGCTGCTGCCGGAAACGTTGTCTTTAAAAAGTCCGTTTTTAAAAAGCACCGAGAACAATACAGCCCCGATAATAACAGTAATTCCGATAACGGTGACTAACAGCCAGGTTTTATTTTTCTTTTTTTCTGCCGGGACTTTATCCTGCGGGCTTTTTACAATGTCAAGCGTACTGTCGTCGCTTTTTAAAATTTCATCGGACGTAACATTGAATATTTTTGATAAAGCAATAATATTGTCTATGGTCGGTTGGGTTTGACCTGTTTCCCAAAGACTGATGCTTTGTCTTGAAACACCCAGCTTTTCGGCAAGCTCATCCTGAGACATATTATTTATTTTTCGGTAATTTCTGATATTATCAGATAGCATTGCGCCACTTCCTTTTTTGATTTTTAAAATATTATATCACTTCTTGCACTTGCAGACAATAAAACATACTTTGAATCTTGTCAAGCAGCGCTTGCTTTTTTAAAATCAGGCGCCGATTTTTGCCGAAATTTATGTGTTAAACGGTAAATTACGCAGCAATGTAAAAAAATGCTGCCTGCGGCAGTACGAGCCGCGGACAGCGTTTTTTATAACCGGTCAGGCAAATGCCTGCCGCCTGTAATAAGGTTTTTTATCAGTATGCTACACCCTGTGCGAGCATTGCCTCGGCAACCTTTTCAAAGCCCGCAATGTTAGCGCCGGCAAGCAGATTACCCTCTAAATTGTATTTCTTTGCGGCATTGTAGGAGTTGTGGAAAATGTTTACCATAATATCCTTGAGCTTTGCGTCAACCTCATCGAATGTCCAGCTGTAGCGCATGGAGTTCTGGCTCATTTCAAGCGCCGATGTTGCAACACCGCCCGCATTTGCAGCCTTGGCGGGTCCAAAGAGTATGCCTGAAGACTGGAATACCTCAATAGCCTCAAGGGTTGAAGGCATATTAGCGCCCTCGGCAACAGCCATTACGCCGTTTTTAACGAGGATTTTTGCCGATTCCTCGTCAATTTCGTTCTGAGTAGCGCAGGGCAGAGCAATATCGCACTTGACTGTCCAAATGCCCTTGCAGCCCTCGTGGTACTCAGCGCCGCTTACACGCTGGGCATACTCTTTAATTCTGCCGCGCTCAACCTCTTTAATCTGCTTAACAACATCAAGCTTTATGCCGTTCGGGTCGTAAACATATCCGTTTGAATCGGAAAGAGCAACAACCTTACCGCCTAATTGCGTAGCCTTTTCGGTAGCGTAAATAGCAACGTTGCCCGAGCCCGAAACCACAACGGTCTTGCCCTTGAAGGAATCGTTCTTCATACACTTGAGCATTTCCTCGGTGTAGTAGCAAAGTCCGTAGCCGGTAGCCTCGGTACGCGCAAGCGAACCGCCGTATGTAAGACCCTTACCGGTAAGAACGCCGGTGAACTCATTGCGGAGCCTCTTATACTGACCGAACATATAGCCAATTTCTCTGGCACCCGTGCCTATATCGCCTGCGGGAACGTCGGTATCTGCTCCGATATGCTTTGAAAGCTCGGTCATAAAGCTCTGGCAGAAACGCATAATTTCGCCGTCGGATTTGCCCTTGGGGTCAAAGTCCGAGCCGCCCTTGCCGCCGCCTATGGGCAGACCAGTAAGGCTGTTTTTGAAAATCTGCTCAAAGCCCAAGAATTTAATAACCGATGCATTAACCGAGGGGTGCAGACGTATGCCGCCCTTGTATGGACCTATGGCAGAGTTGAACTGAACTCTGTAACCGCGGTTTACCTGAACCTTGCCGTTATCATCAACCCAGGAAACACGGAAGAAAATCTGTCTTTCCGGCTCAACTATTCTTTCAAGCACGCCGTTTTCCTCTAGCTTCGGGTTAGCGGCTACAACCGGCTCCAGCGAGCCTAAAACCTCGCGCACAGCCTGCAAAAATTCCTTTTCGCCCGGGCTGCGCTTTTCAACGCCTTCGTATACTCTGTTTAAGTATTCTGATTTAAACATTTTTATAGTACCTCCTATATTTTTTACGTATTTAAGAATACTACTAAAATGCGCCCCAGTCAATAAAAAATTAAGTCCTAAAAGTAAATTTTTTTCTTATTCTTTAATTTCGGTTAAAAATATGCTAAAATAAGTCGGGTGATAATATGAGAAGCTTTGAATATATACTTTTCGATTTGGACGGAACTATAACCGATTCGGCAAAGGGAATTACCGATTCGGTGAAATACGCTCTTGAAAAAATGGGAGAGAAAATACCGCCCTATGAAACGCTTCGCCGCTTTATAGGCCCGCCGCTTAAAACGGGATTTTCAGAGTTTTGCGGGCTGAACGATGAGATGGCGGAAAAGGCGGTTGAATACTACCGCGAATACTACCACGTTAAGGGCGTGCTCGATTGCACGGTGTATGCGGGAATACCCGCACTGCTTGAAAAGCTGCAAGGCGCGGGGAAGAAAACGGTGCTTGCAACCTCTAAGCCTGAAAAATTCGCAAAAATTATTTTGGAGCATTTCGGGCTATCGAAATATTTTTATTTTATAGGGGGCGCAAGCCTTGACGATACTCGCAATGAAAAATATCAGGTAATAGAATACGTAATAAATACCTGCGGCGTAAAAAACAAAACGGCCGCCGTTATGGTGGGCGACCGTTTTCACGATATAGAGGGGGCTAAATTTAACGGAATAGCGACTGTCGGCGTGCTCTACGGCTTCGGAAACAGAAAAGAGCTTGAAAACGCGGGAGCGGACGCTATAGCCGAAAGCGTTTCGGCGCTTGAAAGCATTTTACTTTAAAAATTTATAACGCCTAAATGCTCAAGCAGTATTTTTATACCGATTAAAATAAGTATTACGCCGCCTGCAATTTCCGCTTTGTTTTTGTATTTCAGCCCGAAAACATTGCCGACCTTAAGCCCTACGCCCGATATAATAAAGGTTATGGCGCCTATAAAGCACACTGCGGCTATAATGTTAACGTCGGGCAACAGCGCAAAGGTTATGCCTACAGCGAGCGCGTCAATACTCGTGGCAACCGCCAGCACCGCCATTGCAGATACGCTGAACAATGAATCGGTAGTTTCGGTATTCTTTGAAAAGCCCTCTTTAAGCATATTTCCGCCTATAAACGAGAGCAGAACAAATGCCACCCAGTGGTCGTACCTTGTTATATATTTTTCAAAGGTTGAGCCCAAAAGGTAACCGATAGTGGGCATTAGCGCCTGAAAGCCGCCGAACCACGCCCCGATTATTAAATAATGCTTCGGTTTCAGCTGCCGCGTGGACAGCCCCTTACATACCGAAACGGCAAACGCGTCCATAGAAAGACCTACCGCAATTAAAAAAAGCTCAATAATACTCATAAAATTTACCCCCGATAAAAAAAGACCCGTGTGCCGCGCGGCACCGAGTCTCGTTATTTAATACAAGCCGGGCAATAAATGCCGATATGTCGACTTGCAACGCGCTTTATGCGCACCACTACTCCCTCAGATTATTAAGATATTAACACAAATCCTTTTATTTGTCAAGAACAGGTTTCGGATAACTCTTTAAGCGCGCGGTATGAGCGGAATACTTCCCCATATTCTTTATATGCATTATTGTAGACTTCAATTACCGCCGCGCCGCGGTAGCCTGCGTTTTTAAGCGTTTTGAAAAATTCCGCAAAATCAAAGCCGCCGTTACCGGGCAGCAGGCAGTCGGAGGCTACCGAGTGGTCGCTTATGTGAAAATGCTTTATATTCCCCGAAAATTCGTTTATAAGCGTGTATGGGTCATACCCGCAGCGCAGCGATTGCTTTAAATCTATGCAAAACTCCGCATCATCCCCCAGAATATCCCGCATAGAGCGCAAAAACTCAATATCTCCCGCGCGGTAGCGCACCACGTTCTCCTGCAAAACCGTAACGCCGTTTTCCCGCGTTACGTCTTTTAGGCGCATATAGCGCTCGCAGTACTCCTCATCGGTAGTGAGTCCGTTAGGCTTGCCGCCGTGCATTATAATATATTTTGCGCCGAAACGCGCCGCAATTTCGGAATAGCGGCGGTATTGCTCCTCAGCCTCGTAATAACGGCGCTCGTAGTTTGAAAAAATCATAAACGATTCCGCAAGCGACATTGTGGGGTGAACCGAGGTTACCTTTATACCGTAATTATCCAAAATATCTTCAAGTATATCTATAAAAGCGGGCTTTAATTCAGAGAGCGCATTGAAAAATATTTCGGTATATTTTACTCCCGCTTTTCCGAGCTGCTCTAATGCTTCCTCGGTTTCAAGCGGATAAAAGGAAGCGGTTGATACCCCGATATTCATAATTTACCCCCTATTGTTCGGCGTTACATAAAGCGTTTTGTTTGTAGTGTAAATAACCATTCCGGGTTTTGCGCCGTTCGGCTTTTTAACAAATTTTACGGGCGTGTAATCAACAGGCACCTGCGCGCCCGCGGCGGCGCCCGAGTTTTCGGCGGCAAGCGTTGCGGCGTAAATCAGCGTTTCGTCCGATACCTCTTTGCCGCCGCACATTACAACCACATGCGAGCCGGGAATATTCTTGGTATGAAACCACAAATCGTTTTTGGCGGCAAGTGTGGTGGTAATATAGTCGTTCTGGCGGTTGTTTTTGCCTACGATTATTCTGTACCCCTCGACAGATTTATATTCCCGCAGCACTGGCACCTGCGTTTTTTTCGGCTTAGTCGCGGGCGCTTTTAAATACCCGCCCGCGGTCAGCTCCTCGCGAATTTCGGAAATTTCTGCCTTGGTGCTGCTGCGGGATATGCTTTCAAGCACCGAGTCAAAGTAAATAAGTTCCTGTTCGTCGCGCCGCGTAAGCTCTGTTAAGGTCTGCTCTGCCGTGTGGCTTTTTTTATAGTCCTTAAAATATTTCGCGGCGTTTTTCTGCGGGGAGAGCGCGGGGTCAAGCGGAATACGAATCTGCTTCATATCGTCGTAGTAATTCTCAACCTCAATAAAATTTGCTCCCGACACGGCTTTGTAAAGATTAGCCTTTAAAAGCTCGCCGTAAATTCGCAGCTGCTCGCGGTTTTCGCAGCTTTTAAGCTCCTGAGTACGCAAAGCAAGTTTTTTTTCGGTGCGCGCTTTCAGGTTGTTTACAAGCTTTACAATATCTCCCGCGGCGTGCTTCATTCGGTCGGCGGTATCGCGCGCCGAATAAAATTCTTCAAGCAGCTGCGAGTAGCTTTGGAACACCTTTTTCTCAAACAAATTGCCGTATTGCGAAATATCGGTAAAACTGAAATCCTGCGGTGTGCCGTCGCTTTTTATAAGCAGCAGGGGAGTGCCGCCGTTTTTTAAATCGGATATAATTTCACCGAGCGCGGCGGTAAGATTGCCCGAAAGCTCGGCTTTAAATGCCGCCTCGCGGCATAATAGGGGTGAAAATCCGTCAACCGTGTTAAGCAGCGCAGAGGAAAGCTCCCCGCCCGATTTTTCGGCGGTTTCAATAATTTTCTCTGCCGCGACAGCCAGCGGGTCAAGCTTGTGCCGCTGCTCGGGGTAGGCGTAGGCAGCACCCGGCAGTATCATTCTGCCGCCCGCTTCGGGATCTGAGTGGCGCAGCGCGTCAATTATTTTGCCGTTTTCATTTATCAGCACAATATTTGTCTTGTTGCCTATAAACTCCGCCGCAAGGCGAATTTCGGCAATATCGCCCATTTCGTTTGTGTAGGAAAAAGTAAGCTCGGCTATTCTTTCAAAGCCGGGCTGGGTGACCCTTAAAAGCCGCGCCGATGAGAGATATTTGCGTATAAGCATACAAAACATAGGCGGCACGGCGGGGTTTTCATATTTGGTTTCGGTGAACTGAATACGCGCAGCCCCCGGGCGCACGTTTATAAGGAGTTTTTTGCAAAATCCGCTTTTGCGCAGCAAAAAGACCAGCTCGTCCTTTGAGGGCTGGTATATTTTATCTACAAACGTATTTTCGGCAGCTTGTAATTCAGTTACCGTTTTGTGTAAAAATGCTCCGTCAAATGCCATTTCGGTTCTCCGTAAGTTTCTTTTTAAGCGCGGCGGAAATTTCCGCAAGGCGCTTATATTCTTCCCGCTTTTCGGGAATGTTTTCAAGCGCGTCGGCGCATTTTTTAAGCCGCAAATATTGCTTTTCTATGTATTTTGCGCCGTCTTCTGTTTGCGGGTCTACCTTTCCGCAGTAGTAAAATTCTTCACCGCAGCTGTATTTTTCGCCCGTATACCGCGCCGTAATTACAGAATATAGCTTTGCGTTTTCGCAGAGCGCGGTATCGCTTATAATTTCAAAGCCGTTTTCGCATAAAAAACGCCTTAAAAATTCGGGCGAGGTGGTGGGCTGCATAATAAGCAGCGGCGCGGGCGCGGCGGTGGGGAGGGGCGAACGCGCCAGTATTGAGGCTATAACCTCGCCGCCCATACCTGCTGTAATTACAGTGTCAACCTCGTTTTGCGCTATACCCTCAAGCCCGTCGCACAGGCGCAGGGTTATACCGCCTACGCCCGCCGCCTTAATGTTTTTCTCGGCATTGGCAAGCGGTTTTTCGCGTATATCTGTCGCAATAACGCTTTTAATATCCCCGCGCTTTATAAGCTCAATGGGTAAATAGCCGTGGTCTGTCCCTATATCGCACACCCTCGCGCCGTGCGGCACGAGGGCGGAGATAAGCGCGAGCCGTAAACTCAGCGCCATTATTTATTTTCAAAGTGACGGTTAAGCTTTTCAAGCAAAGCGTCGCAGTCGGTTCCGTGAACCTCGCACGCCTGCTCAATGCTTTCGCCGCGGGAAGCGGGGCAGCCCAGGCAATGCATGCCGAACTCCATGAACAGGCGGGCGGTGCCGGGATCAAGCGAGAGTACTTCGCGGATGCTCATTTCCTTGGTTACCATAAGATCCTCCATGATGATAATTTATCGGCGGAAGGGTGTAAAATCCGCCGGGAAACCGCGCGTTTCGCCCACGATATAGAGCGGGCGCGCGCGGGTTTCGTCGTAGATGCGGGAGATATACGCGCCCAGGATGCCCAGGCCAGTGGTGACCGTGCCCGTGCACAGCACCATCAGCGCGGCCAGCCACCAGGCGCCGGCCTGCACGCCGCAGCAAAGCAGAATCAGCAGCGCCAGCAGCCCCAGGCCGCTGATGGCCAGCATGCCGATGCCCAGCACGGAAAGAAGCTTGAGCAGCTTATCCGAAAAGCTGAGCATGCCGTCCAGCGCAAGCTTGAGCATTTTTTTGAGCGGATAATGCGTTTCCCCCGCGAAGCGCTTATCGCGGTCGTAGCGCACGGCTTCCTGCCTGAAGCCTACCCACGCGAACATGCCGCGCAGGAAGCGCGCGTGCTCAGGCATGCGGCGCACAACGTCGGCTACCTGCCTGTCCACCAGACGAAAATCGCCCGTGTCGGCGGGAATATCGGTGCTTGTCATGGCGCGCAGCAGCCGGTAATAGGCAAAGGCGGTAAATTTCTTAAACGCGCTTTCGCCCGCGCGGCGGTTGCGCTGCCCGTAGACCACCTGCGCGCCCGCGCGCCATTTGGCGGCCATTTCGGGGATGATTTCGGGCGGATCCTGCAAATCTGCGTCGATGATGACGATGGCGTCGCCCGTGGCGTAATCCAGACCTGCCGTGACGGCCATCTGGTGCCCGGCGTTGCGGGCAAAGTGCACCGCGCGCACGCAGGGATCGTGGGCGGCCAGGTCGTTGAGGATATCGGGCGTATGATCGCGCGAGCCGTCGTTTACGTAGACGATTTCGTAATCGCCGTCCATGGCGGACAGCACGGCGGTGAGCCGCTTGTGCGTTTCGCGCAGCACGGGCTCCTCGTTATAGCAGGGAACGATGACAGAATAAACTGGCATATGCGCTCCTTTCGTTTACAGCATTTTAATCAGCATATTGCGCTGCGAGTCCATTTCCAACTTGAGCTTGCCGTCCTTTTCCAATTGCTTGAGGATATCGGAGAAGCGGCGGAAGCCGATGCTCTTTTCGGTGAAATCGGGATAGCTGCTGATGATATCGGCCTTGAGGATGGAGGGGTTGATGCGCTCGAAGCCGTCGTCCTTATAGCGCTGAAGCTGGGCGGCGAAGGCCGCCTGCCAGGTATCGCGGCGCAGGGGTTGGCTTTCCTGCGCGCCGGGAGCAGCAGCGTCGGGCACCAGGGAAACCATCACGTTGTAGGAATCGTTGCGGATGCGGATGGTGCCAAAGTGCGTGGACAGCTTGGCCAGCAGCTTGCCGAACGTGGCGCAGCCATAGGTCTTTTCGTTAAACTGCGGGCGCAGGCGCAGCAGCACGCCCTTGAGCTCGCTGGCGTACATTTCATCCTCCTCGGATTCCGAGAGGATGCTTTCAATCAGCTTGCACAGCGATTCCTCGTCCTGGACGTCGTCCTCCATGGCCGATTTCTTGGCCTTGGCGCGGATCTCCCGCCGGGGACCGACGCTTTCCATAAACTGGAACTCGTTGCAGGCGTTGATAAAGATGGTGCTGGCTACCTCGCTGCGGCTGATGCCCAGCACAAACTTGCCCATGCTTTTCAGCGTGCCCACCAGCGGCACATAGTCGCTGTCGCCCGATACGATGCAGAAGCTGTCGATCAGCGGGTTGGAATAGGCGGTTTTCAGCGCGTCAATGACCAGCTGGATATCGGCGTTGTTTTTCTGCGCCGCCCCGTAGCGCAGCGAGGGGACGACCACGAAGGTGTTGGAAAGCAGAATTTCCTTCAGATCGCTGAAGCGGTCGGTGTAGCCGTAGACCTTGCCAAACAGAATATCGCCGCGGATCTTGACCTTTTCGAGAATGTTGTTTAACGTATCGACCTTGGCCCCGCAGTTTTCAAGATCGACAAATACGGCGAATTTCGCGCTGCCCAAAACAGATAGCCCCTTTCATGGCAAAGTTTACCCAAGAATAGTATACCACAAATGTGTGAAGTTGAAAAGTAAAAGCGCTTTTATACTTCCTTTTCGTCCATTTCCGCCTGCGCATGCAGCGCGGCCTGCTTTTTCTCCCATGGCAGCAGGCGATAGCACAGCAACAGCGATATGGCGCAGCATACCCAGCCCAGGGGATAGCCCAGGCCTACCAGCACGGCGTCATGCGTGACATGGGATACGATGTAAAGATAGATCTGGCGGATGACCACAAAGCAGCTGAGCATGCACACCATGGTGGGGAAGGCCTCGCCCGCGCCGCGCAGCGCGCCGCCCAGGATATCGTTGACGCAGGTGAACAGATAGAAGGGCGAAATCCACATCACAAACAGCGAGCCGTAATAGAGCACCTCGGGCTTTTGATTGAACAGGCTCAGCAGAGGCTTGGAAAATGCCATCAGCGGAACCATCAGCGTGCAGGTGCACAGCGCGCCCATGGTCAGCGCCACCCGCGTGCCGCGCTTGGCGCGCGGTACGTTGCCTGCGCCCAGGTTCTGCCCCACAAAGGTGGTGTTGGCCGCGCTGAGGGATTGCTGCGGCAGCAGGGCAAACTGATCGAGCTTGCCGTAAATGGACCAGCCCGCCGCGCAGTCCGAGCCGAAGGCGTTGATATAGGACTGCACGAATACGTTGGAAAACGCGGTGATCGCGCCCTGCAGGGCGGTGGGCAGGCCGATGCCTACAATTTGCCTGAGCACCGGCAGCTTGATGCACAGCCGGCGGAAGAACAGCTTATACGGGCCGTCCGAGCGTGCCAGCACATATAGCACCAGCACGGCGGAGAGCGCCTGGGCCAGGATGGTCGCGTAAGCCACGCCCGCAACGCCCATGTGGAACACCAGCACAAAGATCAGATCGCCCGCCGTGTTGATAATGGCCGAGAAAACCAGAAAATACAGCGGACGGCGGCTGTCGCCCACGGCGCGCAGGATGCCCGCGCCCATGTTATAGAACATCAGCCCCGACACGCCCATAAAATAGATGCGCAGGTAGGTCGTGGCCTCGCTCATCATATCCCCGGGCGTTTTCATCATGCGCAGCAGATAGGGCGTCAGATACATGCCCAGGCCCGTAAACAGAATGGCCAGCAGGCAGGTGGTCAGGATCGTGGTGTGTACCGCGTCGTGCACGGACTTGCGGTCCCGCGCGCCGTAGGCGCGGGCGATGACCACCGTGGCGCCCACCGGGGTGCTGAGCA